>MDTD01148692.1_pt1 | contig 10688 bp, 9 predicted proteins | sample 811221 | NCBI WGS metagenome assembly MDTD01 (sample SAMN05326646, study PRJNA326480) | marine metagenome | isolation source: seawater | place: Pacific Ocean: South West | collected 2011
ATCCCTCCCATAAGTGGAAATAAATTATAATTTTGTGTTATTAATGAAATATTAAAAAAAATAATTAATATATTTGAGGCTAAGAGTCCATCTATGCCATCAATGAAATTTGTGAAATTAATCATTGCAGTACCAATAATTAAAAGTAAAAAATAAAGTGGATAGGAAGTGATTGGTAAATTAAGATTATTAATAATTAAAAATAGAACAGTTACAAATTGGATTAAATATCTAACCTTTTTACTCAAAGAGAATAGATCATCTAAATAACTTATTAGTATTAAAGGGACCAAAATAAATAATGAATAGAATTTCGTAAAAGGTATTGTTAAGAATGCAATTAAGATAAAGACAACTCCTCCGCCTCTATAAATAGGGGTATTATGAATACTTCTAGAATTTGGAATATCTAAAGTTAAAAAAGGTAAGATTTTAATTAAGAAAAAATATGAAATTATTAATGATATAAAAAAAAGTAAAATTGATATTTGGATATGATTCATTCTCTTTACATTTTTTATTTAACTAGCTTATATCAAACCCTTTTTCTTTTGCATCGAATAAAATGAATATTAATGATAGGCTTAAATAAGGGAAAGGATAAGTAAGAGGAACAGCTCCAAATATTGATAAAAAAGATGCCATTAAAAATATGATTGATAAAACTTCATTTAACTTAAACCCGCCATTTAAAATATTTCTATAATTTAAAAATAATTTTATTGGATTGAATAATTTAATAAATCTTTGAAGAATAAAAAATATTAATAACCATAATATTAAGCCATACTCTATTACGCTACAAATAATAGTTGAGTTTAATGAAAATCTCTGATCATTTAGATTTCCTAGGAAATAGTCATTATTAAGTAAGAAAGATGGCAAATAATCCAATCTTTCTATTACATATTGACTGTAATATCCCAATCCTGAGCCAAACATTAAATCAGTAAAAGAAGATTTAAAAAATACGAAATAGGGTAATAATTTATATCCAAGCGACTTATCAAATTCTGCAATCAAATTTAAATTAAAAATTCCTAAAATATCAGAAAATCGTTTAAAAAGGAAAGGATGAGTATATTGACCAATAAAAATTAATCCAAATATTATTGAAATAAATAGAATAAAATATTTAAGAGAATTTTTAGAAAAAGTTAATTTTTGTATTAATGAAATAAAAAATATTATTAAATATATTAGAAAAGTAAGAAATAAAGATGCTAGAAATAATCCCGAAGAATGCAAAAGAGCAATACTTATCCATGAAAATGATATTAAAAAAGAATATTTCATTTTTATTTTATTAACAAATAGAAATGAAATCCCAAGAATGAATAAGAGGAATGGAGCAAAAAGGCCATGCTCTGGAAATAAACCAGTAATTGTACCAACTACTTGTGTACCTCTACCTCTAACAAAAATTAGATCTTTCATCTGTATAAGAATAGAACGTAATGAACTATTTCTTGTTAATCTCCAAACGACCTCAAAAAAACAAAATATAAGATTAGGCAATGAAAAGAGAAGTATTTTCTTGACATACCTATGCTTGAAAATCTTAAAAGTATTGGCTTTATTATAAAAATCTATTGGTAAAAGAATAGAAGATATTAAAGTAAAAAGTCCTACAAAGCGTAATATAACTTCTGAAATATTAACTTGGGAATAATTTATTAATCCTATTAAAGTAGATAAAGATAATATAGGAATAAGATAAGATATAAATTGCCTTATTTTTAATATATTAAGATACAAGAGAGGTAAAATAAATATTTGTAAGCCTATATATGAAGATCCAATCTTAATAAGAGAAGGAAATTGGGAGAGAAAAATATAACAAAAAAATAAAATAAAATTCATATAAATTGCTTATTCAATAAAAGATTTTAATTTATTTATTAATAATGCAAAAACAAATACAATAGAAAAAATATTTAGAGGGAATATTTTATCCAATAGAATTGTATTTATAGAACTTCGCATTAACTTAATATTACTTGATAAGTGATTTAAGTTTGACAATCTTTCTTTTTTACTTGAAATTTTAACTAATTTGTGATTTACAAACAAGAATTTACTTTTTTCTCTTAATCTGATGTAGAGATCTAAATCCTCTGCATATCTTAAATTTTCTTTATAACCTCCAACAGCTATTAAAAAATCTCTTCTACAAGTGAAGGCAGGAGTAACGTATAGTGATTTAAATAAATAAAAATATCCATTATGAAATTTATATTTGAAATTTCCTATAATTTCATTCTTTAAATTTTTTTCTGAAAAATCATGAAAAATTATATTAGGTCTAAACTTCTTTAAGAAATAATTTATAACATAAAATCTTTGATCATGAATCATATCATCAGGATCATGAAAAGAAATATAGTCAGCATTAGATAAATTTATTCCAATATTTCTTGAAGAACTAGGACCTAAATTTTTCTCATTTCTAAAAATATTTATACTTAAATTTTTAAATTTATATTTTAATAATTTAAAAAATTTTTCATTGGAACAATCATCAATTATAAAAATTCTTGAATAGTTATTTATATTTTTTGAAATTAATAAATATAGACTTTCTAAATAACTGTAACTATTAAAGGTGGTAATTATAAGATCATGAGAAATCATATTTATTTTTTTAATTGATATTTTAGTAAGGGGTTTACTATTTATGGCATTAATAATAAATAAATAAAAATATCAAAATATAAGGTTTTTATTAATAATAAAATGTAAATACATAAAGTTCAATAAAATCTAGTAAAAATTTGATATTTAATATTTTAAGTCAAAATATTATTTCCATGGAGGGGGTCCATTACTACAAAACTTATCCAAAATATCTTTATCTCTTTTAGTATCCATACAATGCCAAAAGCCATCATGTTGAAAAGCCGCTAATTTATTTTCATAAGATAATTTAACCAAAGGTTCTTTTTCTAGGACAGTAGAGTCATCCTTTAAGTATTTAAAAATTTCTGGTTCGAAAACAAAAAAACCACCATTAATCCAACCTTTTTGAGTCTGAGGCTTTTCTGAGAAGTTTATAACATTTTCTTCCTTAATTTGAAGTTCGCCAAATCTAGCAACTGGTCTAACAGCAGTAATAGTAGCAATCTTGCCTTTCTTTTTATGAAACTTAATTAATTCTGATATATTAATATCAGAAACTCCATCTCCATAAGTCATCATAAATCTCTCGTTATTTAAATATTTTTTAAGTCTTAGTATTCGACCACCAGTCATAGATGATTTACCAGTATCAACAAGAGTAACTTTCCAGTCATTATTTGATGTCTTTAGAAACTTGGTTTTCCCCTCTTTTAAATTAATTTCTAGATCTGAATTAAAGTTTTTATAATTAAGAAAATAATCTTTTATAATCTCTGATTTATAACCAAGAGCAATTATGAATTCTTTAAAACCATATTTAGAATAAATAGACATTATATGAGTAATAATTGGTTCATCATTAATTCTTATCATTGGCTTGGGTATTAAATCTGTATATTCTGAGATTCTTGTACCAAAGCCACCAGCTAAAATAACAACTTTCATAAAGTATTCCAATTAAAGTTCAATTTTTCTAGATTTAACTTTTTTGATTCATTGGGATCATGAATTATATCAGATAAATTAACAACCAAATTCCTTGATAAACCTATTCCTTTAAATCCAAACCATATATTTGGAGGGACTGTTAATCTATTATAATTATTCTCTCCTATTTTATATACTTTGAAAGATGAACTTGAGTCTTCAAAGAAAACGAATCCAACCTCACCAATAGGAACGACTAAATTCATTGTCATTTTAGTATGTAACTTCCACCCTTTAATGCTACCTTTATTAATAAAGGAAAAATATATTTCTCCAAAGCCTTTATAAGAGTTATCAACTGATTTAAGGAAATGTCTTACGTCACCACCGGAAGTTTCAATTATTTTTAAATTATTTAGTTCTATATTTTTTTCCATATAATTAAGAATTGAACAAGTAATTTTTATTAATCTTAGAAAAATGTATAATTTGATCTTTTGATATTTTCCTAGTTGATTTAGGAGATATTTGATATTCTTTATACCAATCAGAAGTATATTTAAGAGTCATATCGAGATCTAGAGTAGGCACCCATTTAAGATCATTTTGAGATTTATCGCAATTTAATTTAAGGAGTTTAGATTCTGAGTCATTTTTAATATAATTCTTATCAATTGAATAATTTCCATAAGGAAAATATTTTGATAAAGATTCAACTAAATCTTTTACAGTTTTATTTTGTTCAGAAGATGGGCCAAAATTATACGTTTCTCCATTTAAGTTTATATTATCTTTTAACATCGAGGCAACAGTTAAATATCCAGATAAAGGTTCTAATACATGCTGCCATGGTCTTGTTGAGTAAGGATTCCTTAAAATTACTGATTGATTTTTAAACCATGACTTTATGCAATCAGGGATAATTCTATTATTTGCCCAATCACCTCCACCAATTACATTACCAGCTCTAACTGAGCAAATCCTAATATCTGAATTTTCTTTAAAAAAGGTTTTATAGTAAGATGAGATAGATAATTCTGCACCAGCTTTTGAAGCACTATAAGGATCTGATCCACCTAATTTATCATTCTCTCTATATCCCCAACACCATTCTTGATTGTCATAAACTTTATCACTTGTTATAAATACAGCAATACATTTTTTTAATTTTTTTCTTATTCCCTCTAATAAATTTATAGTTCCAATAGTATTGGTTCTCCAAGTTTCTAATGGATGCTTAATAGAATGTCCTACTATCGGTTGAGCTGCTAAATGAAAAATAAAATCAGGCTGTATTTCTTCTATACATTTCTCTAATTTAGTAAATTCTGTTATGTCCATTCTAATATCCTCAACTAAATCTTCTATCATTGAAGACTTATAATTTGATGGATCTGTAGGAATATCCTTTGAGATACCATATAATTTTGATCCTAAAAGAGAAAGCCATAGAGATAACCAAGAGCCTTTAAATCCTGTATGACCAGTAATTATTACCTTTTTATCTCTAAATATATTGGCTATATTATCCAAAATAAATTAACCATTTTTTTTAATATAACATACACTTTACTCGAACAAATAAAAATTTAAAATCCTATTAAGATAGAAAAAAATACCAAAAATAAAAATATTAAATTTATTTATTAGCTTATATATTCAATATTATTTTTAGAAACTTTGATTATATGATTACAATCTTCTAAAGCTTGAGCTCTATGTGAAACAGAAATAATAGTTAATTTTTCAGAAAGATTTTTTAAAGAATTAATTATACTTTTCTCAGTATTATGGTCTAAAGCACTTGTTGCCTCATCAAGTATAAGAATTGGTTTCTTTCTATATATAGCTCTTGCAATTGCGATCCTTTGACGTTGGCCACCACTTAAATTAATACCTCTTTCACCAATAATTGTATTAAAACCATTTTTCGAATCTTCAATAAATTCTAAAATTTTTGCAAGATCTGCAGCATTTTTTATATCATTTATTTTAACACTACTAATTGGTATACCAAAAGCAATGTTTTGCATTATACTTCCTTCCATTAAGAAAATATTTTGAGGTACATGTGAAATTAAATTCCTCCAAGCAAAAACTTTATTATATTTTGAATTATGAAGACTCTTATTATCAATTAAAATTTCTCCACTGGTAGGAACTATCAAACCCATTAATAAATCTAATAATGTGCTTTTGCCACTTCCAGTTTTCCCAATTATTCCTATATGATCGCCTTTTTTTATAACAAAATTTGTGTTAGAAAAAATATTTGGCATATTATTATCAGTTTCATATTTAAAACAAACATTTTTAAAACCAATAGTATCTTTAAATATTATTTTCGACTTAATAGGTTTATTAATAACCTCATATTTTGTTTTGTCATATGCAATAATGAATTTCTTTAAGCTCTCAAATTTAAATTTATACCTTGCCCAACTAGTATAGACCAGTTGAACATTTGGCAATAATTTTAAAATTCCAAAAGCATAAGTTCCTAAAAGAGGTATAAAATTTATATTATTTTGATTGCTAGAAGTAAATATAAATCCTAGCCATGCCCCAATAATTACTATTAAAGCTTCTATTGAATATCTAGGCAATAAAACAAATGTTTCCATTTTTGCATATGCGAACCTTAATTTACTTTGATATTCTTTGAAAATTCGAAAATTTAAATCTTGTGAACGGTTAATAATTATATCTCTAAATCCACCAAATGATTCTTGTATAACTTGTATTCTTCTATTCTCTAAAGATGAGACTAACGAACTTCCTTTCTCAAATTTACTTTTACTTTTTAATAATATGAAAAGATAATAAATAATAAAAAAGAACGAAGAAAGTAAAACTATTTTCCAACTAATAATTATTAGAGAAAATAAAATAGATAAAGTCATAAAAATAGAAACAACTATGCTAAGAAGTTGTTTTATTGCAGAAGCTGCTGCTCCACTTTGATCAAGAACCAATCCTATAATTTCTGAAGAATTCTGTTTGATATGATCTGCATAAGACTGGTTTAGATTTTTCTTAAATAATGAAGTACTAAAATCAATATCAACCAAAGCAACAAATCTATTCAGAGACCAAAAAGTTAATAACTTTAAGATATATGATATACAAACAAGGAAAGTAAAAAATAATGTAATTGGTAAAATTATATTTTCACTTGAATTTATTCCTAGAAATAAAAATGAATTTTTAAAAATTTCGATAGAAAATATTGACTCAGGATTAGTTATTATTGATAGAAAAGGTAATAAAGAAATAACAGCAAAAGATTCGAAAAAACCATTAATTACAATCAATATCATTAAAAGAATTAATTGTTTTTTTCTTCTTTTACTTAATATTGAAAGTACTCTTACTAATATTGAATCTTTTAAGTATTTAGGTCTACGAATTTTTTTATTCTGCATTATGAATTAAATCTATAAATAAGTTACTCTATTTTGTACTATAATAAAATATATCTTTAAATTTATTTAATTATCGACTAAGTAATACTTATTTAAAAACTTTAAATATAAAAAATTCTACTTAAAAAAATTATTTTATTGATTTTTATGATTTTTTATAAATTCATTTTATTTAAAATTAAATATATAAAATTTATATATTTATAAGTATTCACTAATATTAAAAAGGTTAGAATATAATTATTAAATTATCTTAAAAAAAATTGAATAATAAGGCGCTTTTCCTTGATAGAGATGGAGTAATAAATTTTGATTATGGATATGTTCATAGAAAAGAAGATTTCAAATTTAGGCCGGAAATTTTTAATATTTGTAAGTCAGCATTAAAAAAAAATTTTAAGATTATAATCATTACAAATCAATCTGGCATTGGTCAAAATTTATTTTCAGAGAGAGACTTTAAATTACTAAATGAATTTATGCTTTCTAAATTTAGAGATAATGAAATCAAAGTAACTCATATTTATTTTTGTCCTTATCACCCAACAAAAGGGAAGGGTAAATATTTAGGGGATTCATATTTGAGGAAACCTAATCCAGGAATGTTTTTTGAAGCAGCTAAAGATTATTCAATAAACCTAAGTAAATCTATAATGATTGGAGATAAAAAAATAGATTACGAAGCAGCAATTAATGCAAATATAAAATATTTTATTGATGCTACTAGGAATAATTGGGAGAAGATTTCTATAAAAATAATAAACAATTCAAAAGATATTTAAATTTTACTTAATAATATTTAGAAAAATATAATAATATTCATGGAGTAACTTAATAATAATGAAAATACTTTGCTTATCAAGAGCCCCATTAGATTTCAAAGGTGGTATTCCAACCTACTGTCTTAATCTTTATGGAAATAATAAATTTGAAGTAATAAGCTATAGTTACGACTTAAGTAAAAAGCTTAGAAGAAAGGAAAAAAGAACTATACAGGATATTCAGGAGATTATTTTTCCCTCTGAAATTATTTTTGGAACATTGGCTATATCTACAAGTTATTTTTTTGCAATATTAGCAAATTCTAAAAATTTCAATGTTATCCACATACAACATCCAGATCCTTTTTCTTCAATATGTTCAATATTAACAAAAATCAAAAATCCAAATATTAAATTAATTGTTACTTGGCATGCTGATATTTATTCAAGCTACTTATTATTTTCGCCAATTTTGATATTTATTGATTTTTTGTTATTTTGCTTGTCTTCAAAAATAATTTTTTTTACAAAAATGCATTTAAAAAATTCTTTTATAAAAAATATTAAATTTTTAAGAAATAAAGTTAAATTAATTCCATGTTGTATAAATATTAATTTAAATAGAAATCATAAAAATAAAATCGAATATAGTTTAAAGAATAAAAAATCGATTAACTTAATAAGTATTGGAAGATTAGTCAAATATAAAGGCTATGAATTTGCTATTAAAGCGATTTTGGAAACCAATAAAAATGTTAATTATAAAATTATAGGAAATGGACCTCTTAAAAAAAATCTTCAAGATCTAATTAATTTTTACAAACTAGAAGATAGAGTATTTTTAATGGAAAAAATTAATGATAAGGAAAAAAATAAATTACTTTCTGAAGCTGACATTTTTTTATTTCCATCAATTTCTAATTCAGAGGCATATGGCTTAGTACAATTTGAGGCGATGGCAAATTACCTTCCAATAATAAATACATTTCTAAATAATGGTGTTAATTTTCTAGCACCAGATGATGTAGCAATAACTTGTAAAATAAAAAATTCATTTGAAATAAGTAAAGCTATTAATAAACTAATAAATGATGAGGAATTTTATTTAAATAAAAAAAATAAGAGTTTTAATAATTTATCAAGATTTAAATTAGAATATATGTTATCTGATTTTGAAAATTTATTACTAGAAATATAAATACTAACTATTTTCAATATTATTCTATTTTTAAAATCTCTTTATATTCTTGGCTAAAAATCAATTATTTAAAATTTATTATAATTTTAAAATTCAATATTTAATTTTTTAATACATAAAAAATTATAGGCATTTTAATTATTAGAACTTTAAAATTGGTCTTAAGACTTTCCCTTCTTTCATATCTAAAATCGCTTTATTGATTTCTTCGATTTTGTAAGTATCTTGATTCATTATATTTATGAACAATTTATTATCCTTTATGTTATTGGCAATTTTATTTAAATCATTATCAGGTTTAATAGATCCTCCCCAGGATCCTTCTATTCTTTTCCCTTGAATTAATTCAAAAGGATCTATTTTCAGTAGCTCTCCAGACTTTGGGTGCGAGGCAAATTTAACTAAACCAGAATTATTTATAAGTTTTAATGAATTATTTAAGCTTATTATCGAACCTGAACATTCTATTAAAATATCTAACATATTTCCATTAGTTATATCAGAAATAAACTCTTTTAAATCTAACTTTTTGGGATTTGCAATAAAATCTGAACCAATACATAAGGCCTCTTTTAATCTTTCTTCATTTATATCTATGGATAATATTTTTGATTTTGAATTATTTTTAGTCCCCACAAGTGCACTAATTCCTATACCTCCCAAACCTGATATTCCTATAAATTTTGCATGTTTTATTTTCTCCTCAGTTATAGTAATACCATACCCAGTGGGAATTGCGCATCCTAAAGATGGTCCTATTAAATCAAAATATTTTTCTTTGAAAGGTATCAATGTATTTTCTGAACAAACACTATATTCACTAAAAGTAGTAATTTGTCCACCATTAATTATCTTATTATTTAAAAGATATTTAGCCGGTTCAGCTGAAATACCTTTAGATCTTATCCAGCTAGCAATTACTTGATCGCCCACTTTTATTTTTTTGACTGATTTACCAATATCTATAACTAATCCAATAGCTTCATGACCAAGCAAATGGGGTAGCCATTTATCTTCACCTCTTTCGCCATCTATTTCAAAAATCTGACTTCTACAAATACCTGATTTAAGAATCTTTATTAAAACTTGACCTTCTTTTAATGGATTCAAAGAAATTTCATCAATCAATAGTGGCCTCTTACATTCTACTAATATAGCTGCTTTAAATTTCATTAAAATGGACCTTTGAACCAATCACCTGGGACATCATGATTAGAATCATTTGTATATTCTACTGGAATTTGCTTGTCTAAAATACTTGAAATCTCTTTAATAATATCAATCCAATTACTATATCTTTTTTTTGTATCAAAATAAGAGCTACTCTCATTTTCAAACGGCAATGAAATTGTTTTAATGGCTTTAATATTTAAATTCATTTCAATTACCTTTTTAAATATAGTGGTGCATATATCTGTTGTAATTGAACAATTTAAATAAAAAGGTTCAATTAAAATAATCTTTTTTGTTTTAGCAATACTTTTTAAAAGAATCTCTAAATCAAGATTATTAAGAGATTCAATTATTATAAGATCAATATTTATACTAAATTTTTTGCAAAAATTAACAGCCTTTAATGCTTCTGGAACCATATATCCGTAAGTAAATATTGTCAGATGATCTCCATTATTTAAGACTTTTAATACACTTAAATTACTGTAACTAATTTCCTTACTATTAAATAAATTATTATAGTAATCTTCATTTTGATGTAACCATCTATGCTCAATCATGAAGGCTGGGATTCCACATGACATA
>MDTD01025974.1_pt1 | contig 10687 bp, 7 predicted proteins | sample 811221 | NCBI WGS metagenome assembly MDTD01 (sample SAMN05326646, study PRJNA326480) | marine metagenome | isolation source: seawater | place: Pacific Ocean: South West | collected 2011
CACACCCGCCTGGGGTCGTTGCCCCCAGACCCCATGATGCTCACGCATCGTCTGTGTTGCGCCTGCGGCGCGGACTGCCGCGCTTCGCTTGCCTTGTAAGAAAGCGTGGTTGGTTTTTGTTGGGGTTTGTAGAGAAATTGGCAAGTGGGGAAAGGAGCGAAGGGAGGGGGGGAAGGGGAATCAGGGGTATGCGTTGAAGTAGACCGTTTTGGTCTTCTTACCATCGCCGTTGAGGACGTGGATGGCGATGACACCAGCTTTGGAGGGAGTAAACGTGGTCTGGAGCTGTGTGCTTGCGACTGATACCGAACCTGTGGCTTTTACACCATCAATAAACAGTTGTGCGGCTGGACTTGTCGTAAAGCCTGTGCCTTTGACCTTCAATGTGACAGCCTGACCAACTTTACCGTATGCAGGCTCTGCGTACGTGAGTTTGCCTGATGAGGTACCAACTGTGAAGTACACTGGGTTAGAGATATTTGTACCACGACGCAGTTCAACCTTCACTTTTCCGGGGGTTGTGGGACTTCGATAAGTACTTGAATAGTACGTCCGGATATACGTTGAGTAGTACCTACGGCTGTAAGACGTATTGTTGATGTACAACAAGTCACTGCTGCTTTGTTTGCTGTAGGTTCCTGCGTATGCGTATACATAGGTGTACGTGTTTGGATTTACCGTCCGGGGACTCACATATGCGATCGCTGGGTGGCTTGCGTCCATCGCGTACATGTTGAACGTCGTCGCTGCTGCGCCAGGGTTTGTAATGACCAGCGGGATAGGTTGTCCGTTGGGGAATAACGCCGCTGGGAACGATATGCTGAACTTGATCGTTGTCGCTGTGATCGTCGCGTTGACAGAGAGTCCTCCAAGAGTAACCGTCGCGCTTGGATCGAAGTTTTTGCCGTACACTGTAACAGGTACTGTGCTTGTCGTGTGGTTTACACCTGTTGGATTGACATACGTAACCTCGGCTGAGGCTGCTTGTTCGACACCCAAGTAAGCCAACTTACTCTTACGCGTCGCATCTGCGACCGCCTGGAACGCATACTGACCCTTCGCAACACCTGTCAGGTCGACTTCAACCTGAATCGAGGTTTTCGTGATGCTCTTCGTGGTGACTGCTTTGCCATTAAAGGTCAACTGCGACGTCGCATCCAGATCTGTACCGTAGAGTGTTATAGTTCGTTTTCCACCTGTATGGACCCAACCCGGACTGATGTACGTGATGAGTGGTGTGGGAGGGGGCAACACGATCAGATCGACAGCATTGGAGTCGTAGTTTGTACCCGCCACGACATTGCGTACTTTGAAAGACACAAGACTTCTGGGAGGTAAACCATTCAAATCCGCTTCAACTTTGATCTCGGTCGCTGAAACGAAGGTAATCGTCGAGATGACTTTTGTACCCACCAACACCTGTGAACTCTTGCTAAAGCGAGTTCCTTTGAGCGTGACTGTATATTTTCTGTTGTTGTACCCAACGCCAGGGTCAATACTTGTTAGTGTTGGCGGTGTCGGCGCGATGATAGTCATCTGCTTATAAGGACTGTATTGTCCATCAGGGTTCATGATGCGGAGGTCCACTGTACCCCGTGGAAGTCCTGAAACGTCGACATGACATTTCAAACGACTATCACTGTAAATATAGTGACAGGGGAACAGCTTCGGATTGGTTTTGCCCAACTCCGCTTGTGCACCTGTGCGATAGTAATCGCCATAAAACTCCAGCTCAGGCGTGCTACCTTCTTCGATGTTCACGGTGCTATTGCTTAAGGAGCGGTTGTAAATGGTTGTCAACCGTGGGGCTGTTCGCAAGAGCACTGTGACACTGATTGGGTTGGAGTTGACGGGAGGTGTGCCTGGATTCACAACAGTTAAGGCGACTGCACCTTTCTGTGCGATCGTAAAGACTGCACTCTCAAGGACGACCTGCGTCGGGCTCTTGTACGTCGTTGTGAATGTTGTCGCTTTACCGTCTATATGGACGACGGCTTTTGAGTCGAACCCAGAACCGTTAAGTGTGACGTTGATCTTGTCACCTGCGTACAGAGATGTCGGTGAGACTGAGCTGATCAGCGGCTGTCCTTTTTTCAACAATGTGAATTTAAAGACCGCAGACTTCAAGCCTGTGCTGTTGACCACCTGTACATCAAACACGCCAGGCATCGCAGTGGAGTGGTCGAAGTCGTAGTAAAGTCGACTGCTGCTGGAGTAAACCGTTTTGACTTCTTTGCCACCAAAGTGGATCTTGCTGTACGTGTTGAAGTAGCTACCACTGACTGTAATTCTCGTTGGACTGGTACTACCTTGTACGATCGCGACAGGTGAAATGGAAGTGAGTCTTGGGGCTGTCGGGGCGTAGTAATTTACGTATACACATCGGATATTTGAGTATTGTGTCCCACGACGGACGCGAATCCCATAGTAATCATAGGTCGTACTCGTCACCTTCGGGAGTTTTGCGACTGTGACTTCCAATGTCGTCGAGTTGATGAATTTTGTTGGTTGGTCGGACGCTGATGTGTACTGTAGAGTAGGCAGGCGACAATAGGTCGTTGATGTTGAACGGGTCCCGTTGTTACTGATCTGTACGACGGTCGATGGAGTAAAGCCGATACCTTTGACTGTAATGACGCCCGCGCTTTCACTGTGGAGTGGTGTCGAGGTGATCGATGTAATCGAAGGTGGTGGTAGAGGTTTGGCTTTGAACAACAACGTGTTACTTTTGCGTTTGGTTCCGTTTGGACCGGGGTTTTCAACGGCAACAGGATAATCTTGGTTCGCGGTCAGACCTGTTGTGTCAAACTCCGCCTTGATCTCTTTGTCGCTCACAAATGTCGTGGATTTCGCAGCTTTGTTGTTGAACAAGACTGTCGCTGCTTTGTCGATCCAACGCCCTGCGATGGTGACTGTGATCACCGAATCAACCTCACCTGCTGCTGGCGAAAGTGTCGCGATGTTGGGTGTTGGGTATTGATCCAACACTGTGAAGTTGATGGGAGTAGAGGTCGAGCCGTCAAAGTTGCGCACTTTGACTTCGTAGCTGCCACCCGCGATACCCGTCAAATCCAACTTGGGATCAGCTTGTAATTCTCCTGGAGTCGGATTTTTCGTTGGAATCTCTTTACCGTCAAAAATGATCTTCGCCCCTTGGTAGTTCTTACCAAAGACGGTGAAGTCGATCTTTGTGCCGCTCTTGCCAAACTCTGGGTTGAGCAAAGTGATTTCTGGTGGGGGAGGTGGAACGGTTACCGTAAAGTTGGAGGGATCGGAGGTCTTTGCGCCAGGGTTACGGACATACATGGGGTAAGAGCCGATCTGTGTACCCGCGAGATCCATTTCACCTTCGAGCTTGGTGGGGGAGATATACTTGGTAACAAGCTCTGTCCCCGTGAAGTAAATCTTGGCACCCTGCACAAAACCTGTTCCTTCGACACCAATGGTGAATTTGGCGTTTTGTCCTGCACTTGCAGGCAACAATTTGGTGATCTTGGGGGTTGGAATGTCGATGACTTCGAAGTCGACACTGGATGATTCTTTTTGGTTGGGGTTTTTGACCTTCATTGGGTATTTGCCAGGAGTGACACCACTGAGGTCAACAGAAGCGGTTAATTCAGTACCACTGACGAAGGTCGTGCTGACCTCTCTGTTTTGGAACAACAACACCGCACCATCAGCAAAATCTTTCCCGATGAGTTTGATATCGAAGCTGCTCAATCCGGCTGGTCCCTGTGCTGGATCAACTTGTGTAAGGACAGGTACTTTGTCGAGGTTCTCGACCGCTGTGACCGTGATTTTTGCAGGGGATTCACAATCGGCTTCGCCGTCATTGACGGTCAACTCAAGCTCGTATTTTCCTGCGATATCTGCGTCGAATGTCGGTTTTTCAGCCGTCTCGTCTGAGAGGACTGCTTTGCTACCTGTCGGAGGTGTGAACTTCCACTTGAAAGTTAGTTTGTCGTCGTCTGGGTCAGAGGACTTGCTGCCATCCAAGTTGACTGTCGCGCCGACGGCGACAGTTTGGTCGCTTCCTGCGTTTGCTTCAGGGAGCTTGTTGACACCTTTCTCGACTGTGATCGTGATGGTGTCTTCTTCACTGTCGAAGTTGGAGTCATTGACGACGAGCGCGACGACGTAATCACCTGCGACATCTGGTGTAAAGTATGGGTAAGGAGTGTCCGCTTTCTCCAATGTCGCCTGACTGTTTTCAGGCTTGGAAGAAAAGCTCCATTTGTACGTGAGATTGTCTCCGTCATCGTCATAAGACGTTGAACCATCTAGATCTACACGCTTTTTGGTTTTTCCGGTCTTGTCATCACCGGCCTCGGCAACTGGCGCGACGTTTTGTTCTTTTGCGATACATTTTCCACGTTGACATCGTTGATCTGCGAGGCAATCCCCTGATGTTTCACATGTCTTGTCGCCTGCGTCGGTCCCTGTGTTGGGATCGCCACAGCCGGCAAGTAAACTGAACGTAAGCAACAACGCATACATCCATGGGTTACGCCGAAGATGGGTTAACATGACAAACACTCCTTACTTAAAAAAACGCTATGGTTACGTGCTACAAAATGCTTTTTTCGAGCACAAACAGTAACACACGTTACACTCCGAAACAAGAATACAAATGGTCCTTCACTAGCATGACATCCAACCGCTAGGCCGATGTAAACGCTCTGGAAAAGTGACCCTCAGTTGAGTGAAAGTTTCCACCCTGTGATGGACTGTTCGATGCAGTCAGTGTTAACACGCTGACAGAGGACGATTTCGGTTCTTTTGGTTGACCTGTCAAAACCGTCTTTCATCTCAAAAAATTGCAGGTGTGTTGGATTTTTCTTTGTGGGCATTGTGATGTTGGTGGCATTTTCCAGAACAAACAAGTATGTTGGCAGGCATGATTTCTTCGAATACATGATCTTGTGGGAGTGGATTTGTGAACAGGTTTTGTTGTTTGATGCGTTGTTTGGTCGTGTCCCTTGTGCTGCTCAGTCCAGCGCTCGTACAAGCTGAATATTCGCCAGCGTCGTCTCACGATCAACGTGATAAGACCCCATTGCTCCAGTCCGACCCATCTTCGTGGATACATTCGACGTCGATTCGGTTGAGTCAACACACCGAAACGAAGGCGCAGGATAGCCAAAACAAGTGGGTGATGAGACCACAGGCCTCTGAGCTTGAGTGGTCATTGCTCTGGTTAGAAGGATTCTCTGGCGCGATCGTCGCCGCTGTCTCCAGTCTCCTGTTCCAAACATGGGCTGATATCGCGATCGTCAATAACGCACCGACCGCCGAAAATGTCGAGGCCGCAGGTTGGGCGTCGACGATCGGTACATTCGGCGTTGTACCCTGGCTCGTGGGGCTCACTGTCTACTTGTTAGGGAAGCTCAGTCACGTCTATGTCGGCAATTATTGGTGGGCACTCGCTGGTGCGTACGTCGGAGGTGCTGTCTCATTTGGTCTCGGCCGGCTGATCAGCTTCCTCGACACAACGGTCAGAAAAGACATCGCAACCCCCATCCGCTTTATCCTTGATGGCGTCTTGATGGCCGTTGGGGCCGTTCTACTGCACACGCTCTTTCTTAAGAAGTCTGGCGACTTCATCCAGCTTGGTGCGCTACTCCAGTGGGATGGACACCACGTCAGAGTCGGCGTGCCTGTCCCACAATTCACACAACCCACACAAAAAGACGTCGCGGTCACACTGCCTCTTTTTTCCGGTACATTTTAAGAGCTAGAACAGGGTGGTTTGAAAGGCGGCAAGCATCCCCTCAAAGGTGAACAAAAGATCGTATGCTTCGATGGGTTGTCCAAAGTAGTGCTTGTAACATTGGGGGAGTAAATAGCCAGGGATTGCCTTGAATTCGACCTTCTCACTGTCCAAAAATGCCTTCACGAAGAACGATTTGCCACCAATCGAGCGCAAAGTAAATGCTTCGGCACGGACAAATGGGAAGGGTAGAACACTCTCAATCCAGCTCAACTCTTCTTCGACGGCCCCTGGCGTTGTGCGCAAGATTAACTCATCACTCGACGCGCTGAGGAAGCGATCCTCTGCGATGTTAGGAGAAAGCGCGTCGGCGATCTGTTGTATCATCCACTTTTGAATCTTCTGTTGTTTTTTCGGCTGTAAGTGTCCAAAGATGACCTGTCTGAGATACTTGCTCTTCAAAAAATATGTCTCTTCAGTGAAGGGAGTGAGCAGGGTTTCGTAGGATTCTGCGTTTTGTAGGATGGATGGATCGTGATGGCGGAATGCGTTGAAGTTGGCCTTCTTCAGGTCAAGTGAGATGAAGGTCTGATCGGCATGCTTCATGGTGTAGATGTTCTCTTGTGTGAATCCACCTGTCACCTTGTATTGCTCGAACGTATCACGAAGTATGGCCTTGTAGGCAGGTTGCGCTTCTACGGACTCCACGACTTTTTCTTTGATTCGTTTGTGTTCCTCAAAAAAAGCCTGTTCGGAACCCAGCGACTCCATCGTCTTGAGAAGCCGTTCGTACTTCTCGACGCTCTGGTAGACTGGATCGTACAGCTCGATAAAGTACGAGAAATACGGTTGTTGTACGAGGGAGATGGGGAGCGATGTGTCGCGGACGAAGCGTCTTCGGAGGGCATCTGAGAAGGTCATCGAATAAGAACCTTTCGAGTATTCTCACAAAGGCAATCCAACGCAGAGGCTTGAGTCTCTACGTTGAGAGGAGGTGTCTCGATATCAATTGCGGATGAGTTTGCACTTGGCGGTGCGGAGTCTATTGATCGCGGCGGCAATCTCGTAACGTCTGGGACGTGCGAGGTTACCGGGGTGATTCTCTCCACGTCTGAAGGGCGCGAGGGGCTCAAGGCCACAATTGTCAAAGAAGGTTTCAATCTCGTTGAGCAGCTCGTTAAGAGGAAGTTCACCATCCATCCAGCGTTTGCTGGCCATATGGATGGCGTAACCGATAGCTCTCGTCTGGCTCGGATCGACGACCTGTTCGACACCACGAAGTTCAAGTGGCGTTTCACCGTACATCAACATATCTCTGGACTTGACCGCGACGTTGACATCTCTGTGTCCTCTTGAGGCGTCAAAACCCTTCGCGATGGGGGCACGATCTGTCACTTTGTTGAACGGCTTGATCGTCGTCTCTGCGCGATTACTTGGATGTGTGTTGGCGATCTCACGAGCTTGTTCGGAGACATCTTCTGGTAGATAGTCCTTCATCATGATGACCGTGTCGGCGACGTCGAAGTAATCACCACATCCACCGACGACCATGATCGTCGAGACATCGAACTCTTCATACAATTCACGAACGCGCTCGATCAAGGGGGTGATGGGTTCATGTTTATCGCTGACGAGCGCTTGCATACGTGCGTCGCGGATCATGAAGTTGGTCGCAGAGGTGTCTTCATCGAGAAGCAGGGCGGAGGCACCGACTTCGATCGCTTCGAGGAGGTTGGCGGCTTGGCTTGTGCTCCCGCTCGCGTCTTCGCTGCTAAATGAACGTGTATTGCGTTTGCCTGGGAGGTTGTTGATGAATGGGCTGATGTCGACATTCTGGATGCTGCGTCCGTCCTCTGCTCTGATCTTGACGGCGTCGGGGTGGGTGACGACGTATTCGCGTCCATCACCTGGGATGTGTGGATAGACACAGCGGGAGAGAGCCTGAAGGAGGGTGGACTTTCCGTGATAGCCGCCACCAACGATCAGCGTGACTCCTTTGGGGATACCCATTCCTGTAACAAATTCGAGTTCAGCTTCGCCGATGGGGTTGGGGACGCGGAATTCGACTTCGAGTTCTGGTGGTGATTGGAATGGAATGACTGTCTTGCGCATGGGACGGTCACTTGCGCCACTCTCTCTGGGAAGCAGTGAACCATTTGCGACGAAGGCAATGAGTCCACGTTCTTCGAGTTGTGATTGAATGTGCAGATAGTTTTCGGCGGTTTCGATACCGAGCACACCGTCTGCTTGGGGGAGGTTATACCATCGCAAGGCAGTGTCGACCAGCTCTGGGATGTCCATGCAGAGCATCTCAGCGGCTTGTCGACCGAGGATTTTGCGACCTGCCGCGGGGAGGCCGGCTTCCATGCGTAGCTCAAGCCATTCATCTGTGAGTGAGACGGCTGTGCGTTCGAGAATCTCTTGTCGTCCTGCGTCGACGAACATCTGGCCACTTTTGCCGATGCCACGATCACGAGACAGTCTTATAAGGACGTGTCTGGCTTCGCGGGCAAGAAAGTCTTCGAGCGCCATGCGGCGGATCTCATTACGAAACAGTAAAGAAGGGATCTCCGTGACTTCGTGGGGAACTCTCACTCTCAATTTGGAGGGAGAGGCGAAGGGATCACCTTGTACATAATCGATGCACAAGAGACATCCTCCAAAATCATACTCTCCACGGATTTCTTTGTACGATTTGTAGCTCTTTCCATCGAGCTCCATCAATTTCGAATGCAACACTTCATGTGTGGACATTTGTCACCCTCGCTTCGAGAACATGTAAATACAAACAAAACCCACAAAAAAAGACCCGACCCTTTTTGATGGGTTTATCGCCACTTCAACTCGAAATGGCTTTACTCAAAAACTGTTCCTTCAACATCCCTCATGTAAATGTTGTGGCGGTCGTCGTTGTTTTGTACTCTGTGATCCTCATAAGCCACACACGTTCACACGCTGAATACGCACCTGGTCCGGATGTTTTCGCATTCATTGCTCTCTCCAATCCAGGTGACGGGACACATATTGGCAGAGTGCGCCGCCGGATTCAAGTAAAACTTGCAAAATATCCTCTCATTCTTTTTGGCTGAGGTTTTTGTCAGGTAAGTTTTCACTGGTATCTTTTAGTCGCCTCGGAGACAAGCAAGCCATCACTCTTATCGCATGTTGCCACACTCAGGGAACGGGACACGCTGCAACCACATATCGCGGTCTTGGGAGGGCGAGTTGCCACTCTCTACGGGCGAGTTGCCACTCTCTACGGGCGAGTTGCCACTCGCCCTTACTGGCGCGCTCTGCTTGCCCTCACAGCTGGCGCGCTCCGCTTGCCCCCACAGCTGGCGCGCTCCGCTTGGCATTGTGGACTTGCCGCCCATACCCGCCTGGGGTCGTTGCCCCCAGACCCCACGATGCTCACGCATCGTCTGTGTTGCGCCTGTGGCGCGGACTGCCGCGCTTCGCTTGCCTTATCTTGTAAAAAGTGGCTCAGTTTTTTTCGAGTGGATGTGTTTTTGCGGGGTAGTATGACCATTCCCACATTGAACCGGCGTAATTTTTGGCGTGTTTGTACCCAAGGCTCTGAAGGACCGCGACAAACCAAGCTGAACGAATCCCCCCTGTACAGTAGGCGACGATACGACTCTTTTTGGTGATGCCCTTTTTGGACAGCAGTGTTTCGATCGCTTTTTTGGAACGCACCATGCCTTTTTTGTTCATCAAACGCTTGAAGTGAAGATGAAGTGCACCTGGAAGATGACCACCTCTCTTCTCGCCGTATGGTGTCTTCCCCTTGTACTCTCGTCGCTCGCGCGTATCGATGAATACCCATCCTTTGCGTTTGTGCTTGATAATCTTGTGCAATGTCTCACGAGAGATCGACCAACGGCTTCGCATGTTCCCTTTGAACGTCGAGGTCTTTGGTGTGGTCTTCTTGTTTGTCATTGGGAATCCAGCTTTTTTGGCAGCTTGAAAACCTCCGTTGACAAAGTAGACACGTTTAAGTCCGAGTGAGCGAAGCATCCAGACAATACGACCGTCTTCTCCCCAGCCATGCCAGCCGTTTCCGACGACGAGGATGGCTTTGTTTTTGCGGAGCCCCAACGCGGAGAGCCGTTTGTTGAGGTGTCGAAGGGGGAGGAGTGTGCCTTTGCGGTGTTGCTTATTTGGAGAGAAAGTTGTCCATGAGAGTGGAAGGGATGTCTTGATGTGTTGTTTGTTCCAGTGTTTGTGTGGCCGTGTGTCGAGGACGATAGCGCCTTGTTGATAGAGGTTTTTTGCGCGTGTGGCGGAGACATACCAGGAGGACGCGTGGCTTGTTGCTGAGACTCCCAACAAACAAAGCGACAAGAACAACGAGAAGACACGAGACTGCATGGGGGATCCTTTTGCTTGGGGTGAGTTCTTCACCAAAGGTCAATGAATTCGGTGCGTTTATGGTTTGGCGTGAAGCCAACACTTTCGTTTGAGTATAGACGTGTTTATGGTGGAAAACGTTTCAAGTGATTGGAAACAATGTATCACCTGGATTGTTGGGTTCGGCCTAGCGTCCCATGTCAAACAAAAGGAGACAACGATGAAAGCCAAAGAAGAATTGCAGGATATCATTGAGTTGATCAAAAGCGCAGAGAGTCCAGTTGGGATGGATGCTGTGTATGTTCACGCGCTGATCCTCGACAAACTTGTCGATCTGGAAGAGCGGATTAAGCGCATCGAGGAAAAAGTAGACAAGGGGCAAGGTGAAGGTTGAGCTGGACGTTGTAAGGGGAATGATGTGTGGGGAAGGCTACAAGGACCGCCTCAGTCGGGCTTTGCCCGCCAGCTCCGCCTACGCGACTTGCGCTCCGCTCCTGTCGGCAAGGGGAGCGATGCATATCAAACGATATATCGCAATATAAACGAAAAATCCGTGTATATTGGCTGTTTGTCCCTCCTCTCGAAAGGCTTGAGAGGAGGGAAGAGCCGGAGGCTCAGGGTGGAGAG
>MDTD01087892.1_pt1 | contig 10687 bp, 1 predicted proteins | sample 811221 | NCBI WGS metagenome assembly MDTD01 (sample SAMN05326646, study PRJNA326480) | marine metagenome | isolation source: seawater | place: Pacific Ocean: South West | collected 2011
ACTTATTTTGTTGATTAATCTTTAAGGGGGTTGTGTGTTATTTTTAGTTTTAATGTTAAGTTGTACATTCAGAAATTTTAATGTGCAAGAAAAAGGTAGAAGAGAAGATATAAGTAAAGCTATACAAAATCCAGATGATGAGAATAGCAAAACTATATTAGAAGAAGTTAATAAGTATACTGCTTTACGTAAGGATGAAAATGGACTTTTACCAATAGAAGAAGCAATAGAATTTGACAATATGGAAGCAGTTCAATTATTGATCAAAGTAGGTGAATACCCTGACGAAATTTATGAAAGAATTGTTAATAAGAAGAATGTAGAGCTATTAAACCTAATACCTCAAGAAAATCTAGATTACAGGTTGTTGTCCAGAATACAAAAGAATGAAGACAAAGAATTAGAAGAAGAATTTTTAAAGAAAATAGAAGCAACAGAATTAGAAAGATTGATTGTGAGTGGACAAATAGAAGAAATAAAAAATAAAAGTAAAGAATGGATATTGGATAATTATAAAGATAATATTAATCAAAGAAGAATAAACACGGTAGAGATACTGTGTATATATGGTGGAATAGATTTTATAAAAGATATAATAAAAATATTAGAAAAAGATATTAAAGACATAAAAGAATATTTGTTATTTACTGTATCAAAGTTAGGGAAGAAGGAAGCAATGAAATATTTATTAGGACTGGGAATAGCTGATGTTAATGCAAAAAAGCAAGATGGAATTACAGCGCTTATGGCTGCAGCGAAAAATGGACATAAAGAAGTATGCCAGCTGCTTATTGAGAAGGGTGCAGATGTTAATGCAGTAAGCATGCTTGGGACAGCACTTACGAAGGCAGCTAAGGGAGGACACAAAGAATTGTGCCAGATGCTAATAGAGAAAGGAGCAGATGTTAATGCAGTAGGCCTGCGTGGGCCAGCACTTACGAAGGCAGCTGAGGGAGGACACAAAGAATTGTGCCAGATGCTAATAGAGAAAGGAGCAGATGTTAATGCAGTAAGCATACGTGGGACAGCACTTATGGTTGCAGCAGAGGAAGGGAATAAAGAAGTGTGTGAATTGCTAATAGAGAAAGGAGCAGAAATTAATGCAGTAAATGAATTTGGAACAACAGCACTTATGTTTGCAGCAAAGGAAGGGAATAAAGAAGTGTGCCAGTTGCTGGTAGAGAAAGGTTTGGAAGTAAATACAGCGGATAAATATGGAATAACAGCATTTATGAGAGCGGCAAACAGAGGAAACAAAGAAGTGTGCCAGTTGCTGATAGAGAAAGGAGCAGATGTTAATGCAGTAGCTAAAAATGGATGGACAGCACTTACGAAGGCAGCTGAGGGAGGACACAAAGAAGTGTTCCAGTTGCTGATAGAGAAAGGAGCAGATGTTAATGCAGTAAGCACGCTTGGGACAGCACTTATGCTTGCAGCAGAAAATGGACATAAAGAAGTGTGTGATTTGCTGATAGAGAAAGGAGCAGATGTTAATACAGTAAAGGAAGATGGATGGACAGCACTTACGAAGGCAGCTGAGGGAGGACACAAAGAAGTGTGCCAGTTGCTGATAGAGAAAGGAGCAGATGTTAATGCAGTAGATTTAAAAAATAGAACACCTCTTGTTATTTCTGTTGAATCAGGTCAAAGGGAAATTATAGAAATGTTGATAAATGCCACTGTACAAGCATCACTTTACAATGGTCAACCGTGCTATGAATACAGTGAAGAACAAATTAGCTATTTGAAAGAAAAATTTCGTAGTATGGGTATTAGTTTGGATGCTTTAAGAACAAGCAATAAGCTTCTTTTAACAGACGCTTTAGAAGCTGGGAAAGCAAATATTTGTAAATTTCTTTTGAGCTTTGATGAGGTCGAAATATATCTTTCAAGTGAGGATGGGTGGAATGTGTTAATGAAAGTTGTAGAGAAAAAGAATATGGATGTATTTACACTGTTACTTGATAAAGTAATAGAATTAGTTGCGGAAGATAAAGATAGATTTAGATCTTTCATTTCAAGGGTTACTAAAAGCAGTGGAGAAATTTTTGATCTGTTTGTAGATAGGCTATTAGAAAATGGTTTGAATGATTCTACTAGAAAGCATCTAGGCTACATTGATTTGTATGTTGAACCAATCTTAGAAAATATGTTTTTACGTAACTATTTTGATGAGTTATCTTTGAATTATTTAAGAGCCTCACAGGTGTTAAGTTTGGATTTTCTATCCGTCAATTTTGCCAAGATACCAAGCCTCAACAAAAGAGGGTATAGTTCGATTCATTTTGCATCTATGAATAGTTCCAATTCTTCTATTTTAAGATCTATGCTTTGTAGTGATAATTTTGTTATGTCAATAGATAATTGTCGAAATATAGAGAGAATATCTCCTTTGAAACTTGCATTAAGGGAAAATTTGTTGACTAATGCAAAAATTTTAATTGCAAAAGGTGCCTCTCCCTTCTACGTCAAAAATTCTTTTTGGGGTGATTTTGTACATACATTAAGGGAATTATTTGGTAGAAGTAGCAAAGCATTGAATATATTAGAAGAGAATGAAGAATTAAAATCATATATATCTTCGCAAATGCTCTTCGACTTGCTTAAAGAGGGAGATTTAGAAAATGCACAAAAGCGAATATATGGACCTACTTTACCAATTGTGCAACAAGAGAAGATGTATAGAAAATTGATGAAGGTAAAAACGTCTTCTAAAGAAGTGAGAATTCTTGAAAGATATGAGCATGCGTATAAAGAAATGTTGGACTTACATGTTATTGACGAAGAGGGCAGAAATGTATTTCATTATTTAGCAAAATGTGTAGAAGATATCTCTATGAGTGAATTTTTGAACAAAGCGTGTGACTTAGAAAGCTTTAGAAAAGATTTATTAATACAAGAAGATAATAATGGACAAAGACCTTTACATGTAGCTATATTGAATTCTAATCCTTATTTCATACAATATGTTGCCTCCTTGAATTTATTAAGTGAAGATGAGCTGAATTTAGGATATCAAAATGAATCTGTATATGATTTAGTAGCTAAGAATAAGGTTTCAAAAGAGACTGTAGATATAGTTTTGAAGTGTGTCGTAAAAGATGAAGAAGTTGAGAATTTAAATCAAAGAATAGAAGAGAATAGAATTAATGAAAAAGAGTTGGAAATAGTAATTTCCCATGATTGGGTTAATATATTCCGTATACTTATTGATTCAAAGATAGAATTAAACTTAGATAACATATTCATGGATGCTATGAATTTTTCATCGATAGATTGCATGAAGTATATACTGGACAAGATTGATATGAAAGAAGTAACCAAAAAGATAAGCATTCATGATCTATGTGAAACAGGAAAGATAGAGTCTCTTGAATTTATATTAGATAAATTTGAAGTAAGTCTGATGGATAGGGATGAAAGTGGGAAAATTCCACTACAGATTGCAGTAGAAAAAGAGAGAGTAGAAGTTGTTAACTTTCTTTTAGAGTACGATGGACAAGGCTCTATATCAGCAAATCCCTATTTCACAACAGAAGAGCTAGAAATAATCAAAAAGCACCAAGATAGCTTTGGTAGAAGCTTGATGCATTCAGCAGCACATGCATTTAGTCCACACATGGTAACTCTATTTGCAGAAATGGGTTTTGAAACTAGAATGGAAGATAAGAATGGAGATAGAGCAATAGACTATTTAAGAAAAACTATTACAAGAAATAGTGCTGAAAGTAAGGCAAGATTAGGCACTATGTATGCTCTTCTTTGCGTTATGTGCGGTGAAGAGTTTGATGTAGAGTTACTTAACAAAAGATGTATTCATTTAGCAGTAAGCTTAGAAGAATATGAAATAATAAAAGAGCTGGTAAGAGAGGGCCATACAAACTTAAAGGATTGTAAAGGGAATACACCTATGCATCTGGTGCTAAAGAATAACAATTTAGATATTTTGAGAGTGCTGTTAGCTAATAGCAGTAGCTATAGCCCGAAGAATGAGGACGGTGATACTCCACTTCATTTAGCTAAATCTTCTAAGGCAATGAAAATGATATTTGACGCTGCTATGGATGTAGTTACAGAAAATGAACTGTTGTCAATAAGGAACGGTAATGGTGAACCAGTACTGCATAAATTAGTTGCTAGAAGTGGAAAAGAGGATATGGAGGATGTAATAAAGTATGCTTTAGACAGTGGTAATGAAGAAGAGAAGGAAATAGTAATAAAGGGAGGAACAAATAACGGTAAAAATGCAATAGATATAGCAAGAAGTTTAGATAAAAAGAGAATTGAACATTTATTAATAACACATACCCCTGATAGAAGAGATAGGGAATTAAGACAGAGTATAAGAGACCGAAATAAAGAAAAGGCTAGAGAGTGCGAAGAGGATAAAAAGGATATGGAGTATATATTAAAGAAAAAGAAGAACATTAATTCCAAACTAACTGGGAGTGGAAAATATGCAATACACTTTGCAGTGGAGAGAAATGACGAATATCTTATAAGAGAGTTGGTGAAATTGGGATCAAGACTTGATTTAGAGTATAAAGGAGAAAATAGCTACATGCTAGCAATAAGGGAGGGATTTTATGAATCATTAGATTGCCTGCTAGAATTGGGGAGCGTGTTGGATAAAAACAGCAAGGATAAGAGTGTACTAGAGATAGCAATAGAGAAAGGAGGTAAGTGCTCAGATATCTGCTTAGAGAAGCTAGTAAAATCTAGACATGAAAACAGAATAGAATACGTAGCAAGAGCGCTAGGGTCTTTAGTTGAAAGAATGAATATAGAAAACGACTACATAGGTAAAGCAGAAAAATTATTAGACATTATAGCGGATAAGCAGCTTAAGTTAAAAGGGAATCAAACATTACTTCTCTATCTCATAAAAATTGTAGAAAAAGCTAAAAATGAGCCAGGAAAAGAAGACTTATCAATGGGTAAAGGGGTTGTTAAGAAAATATTGAAGACAAGGGGAATAGGGGAACTATTCTCTAAGGATAAGAATGGTGAGTCAGCTTTTATTAAGTTCATTTTAATGGATAATACAGACTATTTACTAATAATGGTAAATGATTTAGGAGAAATGTCAGGAGAACGAAGAGATAGGTGTGAAGAAGAGATTATAAAACAGGTTAATGAGAATATTCATAAATTAGTTGAATTAGAAAATGTTGAGCATTTACAACTACTTTTTACCAATTATGGTAAAAATGGGCGAATGGATTCTGTAATTAAGGCTTCAGTAACTATAGCAGTAAAAGAGAAAAAAGAGAGATTATTAAAAAGATTAACTCAATTTTTAAAAGAGATAAATCTGAAAGACGGTAATGAAAGTATGTATAGATTAGCAATTGAGAGTAGGAACATGGTGCTATGGAAATCTATCTTAGAAATAGTGGACGTATTAACAGTAGATAAGCTAGGAAGAAGTGCATTAGAGTTAGGAGTTAAGGAGGGTGGTAGATACGCAGATGTAGCTATGGGGAAATTACCAGAATCTAGGTACGCAAATCAACCCTTTGGAATGAAAGCAATGATAAGAGCTGTAGAAATAACCTTGGAAAGAGCTGAAGTAGAGGATAGAGCATCTGAAATGACAAAAGCACTGTTGAATAAGATATTAGTATCAAAAGGAGTAGGGGATATATTAGTTAAAGATAGAAATGGAGTATCTATTTTGAGCAAGTTGCTTTTGGTAAAGGATGTAGATTATTTGTCAATATTAGTAGAAGTTGTGAAGAGCACAGAAGAAAAAAGAGAAGAATACGAAGAAGAGCTTCTAAGACAGGTTAATGAAAATGTGCACGAGATGATTAAATTAGGCAATTTTGAGCATCTGAAATTAATTTTCACTAATTTTAAATGTGTGGAAGTTAATAATTTCTACAGATTAGCAATTGAAAACAATAAGTTATATTTATGGAGATGTTTTGTAAAGACGGGAGATGTATTAGATATAGACAAAATAGGCGAGAGTGCTCTGGAATTAGGCATTGGCAAAGGGGGAGCATATTCAGGGATAGTTATGGAAAATTTGAAAAGAACTAAGTGTACGAATCAGTTAGGGATAAAAGCAGTGATAAGAGCTTTGAAAATTGCTTTAGATAGGTCAGGAATAGATGAAAAAGTACCGAAGATACTAGAGGGTCTTTTGGAAAGTATAGTAAAGTTAGAAGGTCTGGGGAACTTATTCAAAAAGGATACAAATGATTCAGAGTCAGTTTTTAGCAGAATTTTGTTGATGCATGACTCATGGTATTTATTGAAAGTAATGGAAGTATTAAGGAATAGGGGAAATGAAGATAATTATAGCCAAGCCTTGAATGAAGTTTATAAGAAGATTGATGAAATTTTTAATACAAATACTGAAGAGAATTTGCTGCTAGTATTGAAAAACTGCAAAGAAGGTTATATTGTTGATAAAATTAAACATAAGTTACTAAATTTAGCTGTAGAGAAGAATAATAGACATTTATTGAAAGAGATAAATAAAATATCGTCAGATGGCTCGGTATACAGATGTGTTATAGAAAAGGGTAATCATGAATTGTTAGAGGAGCTTATAGAGTCAACAGACGTACTAGAAAATAAAGGTAGTGAAAGTATTTTAGAAATGGCAGTGGGTAAAGGAGGCAAATGTGCAGGTGTAGCTCTAAAAGCTCTCTCTTCTTCTAAGTATATAAACGAGAAGTCAAGCTATATATTAAAGGCAATTAAGGTATTAGTTGAAAGAGAGGGAGATATTGATGACATAGGGATGCTTCTTGGTTATATTAAAGATAAGAAATTGGAAGTAGAAGGCAAGCTTCTTTTAATTGACTCAATTAATTCAAACAGTTTATTGCCAGGGGTATTAAAAAAAATAATAGAAATTAGAGGAATAGATGAAGTATTTGTAGAAGATAAGCACGGTATGTCAGTGTTGTGGGGAGTTTTATTGTTAAAGTCAAAGGTGGAAAGATTAAGAGATTTAATAGTATTGAAAGTAGATGAAAGCAGGGACTATATAGAAAAATTCTTATTAGAATTGAAAAGAAGATTGAGAGATATTTTTGAAAATGGCTTGGAAAGTACTTTGCTAACATTTTTGGAAAAGTATCGTGGAAATGAGTTATCAAATGAGATAAAGCAGGAAGCATTGATTTTAGCTATAGAAAAGGAAAATATAAATACAATAGAGCATTTGTGCAAATTGGGAGCTAACTTGGGTGAGGAGCCGAAGCAAGATGGGGTCAATGCTTATAAATTAGCAATAGAGAGGGAGGCAATTGGATCATTTGCTAAGCTTTTAGAGATGGGTGATGTATTAGATATTAATAGTAAAAATGAAAGCACACTGGAAATGGCAACAACAAAAGGAGGTGAGTTTACAAAAATCGCTATCAATTCCTTGCAAAGTCCAAGGTGTATAGAAAACGAAAAAGAAGCTATAGCTAAATCATTCAAGCTAATGCTAGAGATGGGTTATGAAGAAGAAGTTATCAAACCTATTATTAATTTGGTAGAAATTTTAGATATGTACGGCAATGATGAAAGTATTTTGGAAATGTTACTAAGTAAGGGGAACAAGTATACAGGTATTGTTCTAAAAGCTTTAGAACGTTTGATGTCAAATGAAGATGAAAAAGAAAACATAATAATAGCTCTTAAACTGGCATTGATTAGAGGTGCAGAAGAAACAGTTATTAAATTTATATTTAATTATCTAGACATGTTAGATACAGATGATATGGGAGAAAGTGTATTAGAGATGATTTTGGAAGTAGGTGATGATTTAGTTGATACTGCTTTGACTGCCTTAAGGAAATCTACGAAAATAGAAGAGAATAAATTTTCTATAGTAAGAGCCCTAAAAATTCAGATAGAAAAAGTAGTAAAACAAGGTGGTAATATAGATCATGTTAAAACTCTATTTTCTTATTTGAAAGGTAAAAGATTAGAGTTATATGAAGATTGCCTGTTGATTATGGAGTTAGTTAAAACAGGAAACTTAAGTTTAGAAATTTTAGATACAATTATAGAAGCTAGAGGTGTAGAAGAGCTATTTATTGAAGGGAGTGAAGAAGCCTTAAATAAAATAATGTTAATGAAAGATGTAAACTATTTATTAAAAGTAATGGATAAAGCGGAAAAGCATGAGGGTGTTTTAATAAATAAATTAGTACATAATGCAGAAGAGCTTTATAATAAGAGAAGATTAACTCATTTGATGTTATTAATTGATAAATACAGAGTTCCAGATGAAATTAGACAATATACCTTATTTTTAGCAGTTACGGAAAACAGTGAAGATAAAATAGAAAGAGCTTTCAAACTAGGAGCGCAAGTTAATAAAGAGAATAAAGATGGAATGAATAGCTATGTGCTGGCAATGCAGGAGGATAGGTATGTATCCTTTAGGAAGTTGTTGGATTTGGGTGGTGTATTAGATAAAAACAGTGCTGGAGAAAGTGTGTTAGAAATAGCACTAAGGAAGGGTGAAGTGTGTGAACGAATTGCTATAGAAAAGTTACGGGAGTTGGAAAATAAAGAATTATGGTTACAGACAAATAATCAAAGCATTTTGAATAAATTAATAGATCTAGGATTTGATATAAAGAATGTAAATAATAATGGGAAAACACAAATGGAAGAAGTGAAGAGCTATAGAGACGCATTAAAAGAAGAAGACTCTAAATTATTGGAGAAATTACTTGCAGAAGGAGATGTGCTGGAGTTTATAGATACAGAGGTAGAAGTGAAGAGCGTGCTAGAAGTATCAGTAAATAAAGGGGGGGAATTTGCTAATGTAGCATTAAATGCATTATTCAAATCTTTGTACAAGAGAGAGAGAGCACTATACATTGTTAAAGCTATGAAGATAGTGATAGACAGAGGTGGTGCAGAAGAAGACCTGCTGAGAAAAGTAGAAATTCTTTCTAGGAATTTGTCTTTAGAAGCAGATTTGAAGTTAGGTGTAGGAAGACCAATACTTGTTGAATTAATAAATGAAAATAAATTAACCATAAAATTATTTGAAAAGATTTTTGAGATAATAGGGTTTAGAGAACTTGCTAAAGACTATAACAAAGAAGCTTTAGGTAAAGTGTTGATGATGGATACAGAATATCTATTGTATTTAACGAAATTATTAGATAATTGCGAGAATAAAGAGAGTTATGAAGATTACTTACTGAGTATAATAGAAGATAATTTAGAAGATTTGGTTAAAGAGAACAAGATTGAGAATCTTAAGCTGATATTACATAGATATGGTGATAAATTTGTAGAAGATAGAAAAAAAGAGAAAAAATTAGGTAGCCTAATATATATAGCAGCAAAAAAGAAAAGCAGAGATATAGTAGAATTGTTGTTAGGGAATTTTGTAAGATTTGTAACAAAAAGAAGCTTGATAGCAGATATGTGGAGAAAAAGGTTGTCAGAGATAATAAGGTCAGCAGGAGTAGATGCAGGATTCCCAGGAGTGGAGTTTGCAACAGGAATGATAGGTAATTTGGTAAGGCCAAAAGAAAGGGAAAAAGGACTAGAAGAGATAATGTACATAAATAATATATACAGAGAGGGGAAGTGGGCAACAAAAATAGAGATAGAAGGAAGAAGAAGCTTGTTGAAGTACTTTGTAGAGAGTGCAAAAGTATTCAAAGAGATGAGCGCTGAAAAATTAAAAGCACGAATGAAAAGTAAATGGAGTAAAGGAGTAAAGGGAGTAAAAGATTGTATCAAAAGAGAGGTAGGAAAAATAGAAAATTGTTACATAACAAAGAAGATGCTAGAATCAAGGGATAGAAATGATGAAATAATAGATAAAGATGCTAGAAGAGAGTATGAATCAAGAATGGAAAGTAAGTTAGGAGATGTACTAAAAGAATTAGAAGGATACAATGAAATTAGAAAAAATTACAAAGAATTTATAAATGGAAGATTAGAAAAAGTGATGAAAGGAAAATTTGTTTGGAGCAGGGAAGTGGGAGAGGAACTAACTGTTGGGTATAATGGAATAATAGAAGCACGAGAAAAATTGAGAGCCAAGGTAGAAGAGTATAAGATAGAGGAGGTGAGGATAAACAGGATGGCAGTAGCTGTGTAATGTTATTTAATTGACAAGTATAGGGCTTTAGAGCAGGGATTTAGCTGATTACTATAAGATAATACATAGTAATTGATAAGGGCTGCTCTAAGTGTTAGAATATAGGGGTTATGAAGTATAATTTTAATTTCGGTACATCTGATTTCAAGAAGCTAATAGAGAACAATAATTCCTTTGTTGATAAGTCCCTCTTCATAAAAGAGGTAATAAATGAAAGTTCTGATGTACTATTAATACCAAGACCGAGAAGGTTTGGTAAGAGTCTAAACTTTTCAATGCTGAGATACTTTTTTGATATAAAGGAAGAATCAAAAAAATTATTTAAAGGATTGAAGATAAGTAAAGAGCAAGAGTGTTTAGACCATATGAATAAGTATCCAGTATTGAGTATTGACTTTAAGGGTATAGGTAGCAAAAATTGGGAAGAAACAAAAATAGAAGTAATGGGAAGAATAAGTGATATTTATGTAGAATACAGGGAAGAGCTATGGGAAGTATTAGACGAAAGAGAAAAAGAGTTGTATGAAGATATAGAAAAGGAAAGAGGCAATAACTATCATATAAAGACAAGCATAGAAAAAATAATAAAGTATATAGAAA
>MDTD01045999.1_pt1 | contig 10685 bp, 5 predicted proteins | sample 811221 | NCBI WGS metagenome assembly MDTD01 (sample SAMN05326646, study PRJNA326480) | marine metagenome | isolation source: seawater | place: Pacific Ocean: South West | collected 2011
TCTGATTTTTTAAAATTTCCATGTAGGCACCCATTAAAGATGGTTTAGTATCATCTTTGCTTAACGCAAAAATTGTTTTATTTACAAATTCTTTTAGTTTTTTTGATTTTATGTTTATTTCTTTTTTGTTATCTACTTGAGGAATGTTTGGATACTCCTCGGCGTTTGTTCCAGAAATATTATAATTTCCTTCTTTTGTCTTAATAAGTATATTATTGTTTTCTTCAACTTCTATTATCATTTCCGTTTCGGGTAAGGCTGATGTTATATCAATTAATGTCTTTTGTGGTATTGCAATGCTTCCTGTTTTTTCTATTTCTGCTTCTATTGTAGAGATTAAAGTTATCTCTAAGTCTGTTGCTCTAATTTGTAATGAATTTGTTTCTGTTAGAAAGAGAAAGCTGTTTAGAATAGGTATTGTTGATCTTGTTGGTGCTGCTTTTGATAGTTTTTGAAGTGTTTCTAATAGTATATTTCTTTTTATTTTAATTTTCATAATTTATTTAGATTTATTTTAAAATATATTAAAATTCATCTTTTTAGATTAATTAAATATATAATTCTTAACAACTATTTTTTTAAAACAGACAATAATTTTTTGTTAATAATATTCTTTTTTCTAAATATATAAAATATACTATTTATATATAATGTTAATTTGTTAAAACAACAAACTAAAAAGCTTCTATTTATATATATATATACATTTTGTGTGACTCTGTTTATAAAACACATTATGTTTAAAAATTGTTTACATCTTTTAATTCTTTAAAAAAACAAAAAAAATAAAATTTAAATAACAAAAAATAGGGCTTGTGTTGATATTCAATTAACAAAACTCTTAATAAAATATGACTCTGATTTTTGTTTAATCATTTTATTAAAGAGATCTATTTTTTTCTTGTTTAATGCCAGTTGTTCTATAAAGGACCAATTGTTTTTTAAATTAGGTATACCACCAGGTTTAATATCATTAACATATAATAGGTGTACACCATCTCCTGTGTTTATAGGAACAGAACATTTTTTTAACTCTAGACTTGGTATAACAGACATTAAATCTTTATTTGAAAAATCATCTTTATTTATCCAACCAAGGGAACCATTTATGTTTTTAGTGCTTAAATCATCAGAATATTTATTTGCAAAAAAACCAAAATCTGTAAACGTATTAATACTATCTTTTACGTTCAGCGCAAAATTATATATAGTTTCTTCATCCTCAAAACTTATCTTAGGTGTAATAAGAATATGCCGAGTATTTATTTTATCACCTAACTTACCTAAAAGCTGAATAATGTGAAAACCAAAATCAGATTCTATAACAGGGCTAATCTCCATTATATCTAAATTGTAAGCAGCTTGTTCAAAAGAAGGAACAAAAGTACCCCTACCAACAAAACCAAGTTCACCACCTTTTGACTTAGAACCAGGATCATCTGAAAAAGCCTGAGCAATTTTTGAAAAATCGTCACCATTTGAAAGAAGACCCCTCAAAGAATCCGCTAAATTATAAGCAAGGGAACGACTTTTTTCACCTGGTACAATTTTAAAAAAAAGGTGGCTCACATTATAAGAAGTAGGAATAAAAGACAAACTGTCTTTATAATTGTTGTAAAACACAACCACTTCATCCTTCGTTATTTTTGAATTACCAAAAAACTGCGCTTGATACTTTTCTGTAATTAATTGTTCTCGCATTTCTTCCCACCACTCTCTTCTGAGTTCGCTTACACTTTTCCCCAACATGTTTTCTAAGCTTTCTTCAGAACCAGCCTGGGCAACAGACTGAGCGATATATTGTTCCACGCTTTGTTCCACCTCTCTATCTTCAACAACTATACTCTCTTCTTCGGCAACCTCTAAGATTATTTTTTGATTAATTAGAGAGGTTACTATCGAGTTTTGAAGAGTTTCTAATCTTTCAGAATCAAAACGCGGATCAAGATTTTGTTGTATTGCTGTCATTTGTGTTAGTTGTGCAACATCACTTTTTAATATTATATGTTCGCCTACAATTGCTGCTATACCATCAACGAGATTGTCTTGGCTTTTAGCTAATAAAAACAAAACAAACAGCGCGAAAAAAAACTTTTTAATCATATTTATACTCCACCAAAAGACTATCATATAGGTTTTTTAACAATTTCGCCTTTTTATAATTGTAAATATTTTGACTTATTTCATCATAAACCTCATCTAGACCCAGAAAACCACCGCTTTTTAAATAATCTATTACTTCTACAACATGATAACCAAAATCAGTTTTTATTGGACCCACTACTCTTCCTGTTGTATAAGAAGAAAAAACAATATTGTCTAAAGTTGGAGGTAATTCACCTTTTTTCACCTTTGAATAAATCATATTATAATCTTTCATTGTCTTTAGTTTTAAACTCCCATCTTTTTTTGACAAAGCAAAACCAACCTCTTTTGCTTCTTCAAGATCGTTTGAAAAAAAATGTACAACAAGCAAGAGATCATCTTTTCTTATAAAATCAAACTTGTTGTTTAGATAATAATCTCGAACCTCATCCATTTCCACCAAAATACGTCCCTCAAGATGATTCTCCAAAAACTGATTACCATATAAAAACCTTCTATAGGAAGAAATTTTTTCCTCAAGGGAATCTATTGTTCCACCAAAACTTCTTTTATAACTTAAAAACAACAAATCAGAAGGGGTCTTTTTTTCTGTGTCTAAAAACTCCTCATTTTTTAAAACATCGTTTTCTTTTACACAAGACAATATGAAAACAATATATAAAAGAAAGACAAATATTGGTTTAATTTTCATTTTCTTTTTTTAAAAAACTTAAAAACAAAACAACTGTTGACAAAGACATTTCCACATTTGAAACAAATGCTTTAAAAGTTAATCCCTTTGAATTGTTTTCAACAGCAAATTCAACACTATTTTCACTAAAAAAACGCGAAGCCCTATCAACCAGATAAATCACATCCTTTTTATCAAAAACACCAAACAAAAGATTAAAACCCCTCTCAACAGTTTTTAGGTGAAGCAAGCTCGTATTTGTTGACAACAACCGAATCTTTCTTATCAAGAGCAACAACTTTAAAGATTGGGGTAAAAAACCAAACCTATCTTTAATGTCTAAACCAACCCGATCAACCTCTTCTAAACTGTTTGACAAAGAAAGCCTCCTATAGAAAAACAACCTATCATCTTGGTTTTGCATAAAGCTCTCAGGTATTAAAGCCTCACCAGCAATGGATAAATTAAAGACAACCTCCTTTTTCTGATTAACCTCCACAAAAGCATCGCTTTTTAAAGACTCTGCTTTTTCTTTTATCATTTTATTGTAAAAATTTAAACCAACGTTGGACAAATGCCCACTTTGTTCTGTTCCGAAAAGATTACCCCCCCCACGCATTTCAAAATCCCTCAAAGCTATATTATAACCAGAACCCAAACTAGAATTATACTGAAGAGTTCTTAATCTTTCATATGCATCTTGTGATAACTCAACACCAGGTGTTATTAAATAACAATAAGCTTGCACAGGAGACCTTCCAACACGACCGCGCATTTGATATAGTTGTGACAAACCATATTTGTGAGAATCATATATGAAAATAGTATTAACATTGGGAATGTCAACACCCGCCTCAATAATGGTTGTACATACCAACAAATCAATCTCCTTAAAAAGCATTTCATTCATTATTTTTTCCAATTCTATCGATTTCATTTTTCCGTGAGCAAACTTAATTGTAATTCCTGGTAATAACTGTTTTAACCTTTTAACCATTCCAGAAATTTTTTCAATATTATTGTAAACAAAAAAAGATTGGCCACCCCTTTCTTTTTCATACAAAACCGCATGTTTTATAATAGAACTTTCAAAAGACAGCTGATTGGTAATCACAGGTTGGCGGCCCACAGGAGGGGTTTTGATGGTGCTGATATCCCTTATTCCCATAAGAGCAAATTGCATTGTTCTTGGAATTGGTGTTGCGCTCATTGTTAAAACATCCACATCGTTTGAAAATACGCGCAACCTTTCTTTGTGGTTGGCTCCAAACCTATGCTCCTCATCAATAATAATTAAACCAAGCTTTGGAATTTTTATGTCTTTTGACAAAACCCTATGGGTTCCAACAACAACATCGGTTTCACCCAAATTAATTTTTTTTACATTCTCTAAAACATTTTTTTTTGCAACAAAGCGTGAAAGTTGACACAAATTAAAACCTAAAACCCCTAACCTTTCTTTAAATGCTTCATATAGTTGGTTGGCTAATATTGTGGTCGGCGCAAGAACTACAACTTGTTTGTTGCTGTTTAAAGCTTTTAAAGCTGCTCTTATAGCAACTTCAGTTTTTCCAAAACCGACGTCACCACACAAAAGACGGTCCATAGGTTTTTTATTTTCCATATCTTTTTTTATCTCTTCGTAAGCAATTAACTGATCTTTTGTTTCAACATGCTTAAAACCAAGTTTTAAATCATTTAGCAGTTCACCGTCTTCTTGAAAAGAGATACCACTTTTACCTGTTCTCTTACCATACATTTCAACAAAAGATTCAACTATTTCACCCGCAGACTTTCTTGCTTTAAATTTATCTTTTTCCCAAGAAGTTTTTCTTAGGTCAGTAATGTTTTTGTGGTTTTTAGGTCCAATGTATTCATCAAGAAAGTGTAGGTTTTCTAACGGAACATGAACCTTGTCACCATGCTTATATTCTAAGGACACACACTCAACAATAGAAGACCCGTTTTTTACTCTAGACAAACCTTTGTAAACACCCACACCCAGGTTTTCATGCACAACCAAACTTTTCCACTCAAATGTATTTAATGAATTTTCACCGGTTTTAAAAACACCCACCCTTTTTTTAATTGTTATTTCAGGGACATCGAAAACATCAGATAGTTTTAAAAAAAAGACCTTTAAAACAGAAGAAGAAAAAGAACTTAGTATTCTAACGCTAGATCTTTCAAAAATAGAAAATTCAGAAGAATTGGTTTTATATTGAAGATCAGGGTTGTGACAAAGTATAAACTTGTTTACACCCTCGTTTTTTTTCAAAAGAACAAGAGGTTCTAATAAAGACCGGTTTTTTTTAAAGCCATAATGGTTAATACATCCAAGATCATGCTCATTAGACATGGTTTTTTTGAATGGTGAAATTGAAAAAAAACCATTTAAATCTTTTTTAACAAACAGTGACTCATAATGAAACCCCGAACTTTTATTATTTGAACTTTTTAAGGAGATCGGTTTTTCCAACCTAACACTTTCGGGGTTTAAAACTGATATTTGGGTTTGTGTTTGTGTATTAAAAGTGCGAACTGAATATATTTTATCCATATCAAATTCCACACGCACTGGATGTTTGTCTCCAAACAAGAAAAAGTCAACAACAGAGCCCCGAATAGAATAAAAACCAGGAGAAAAAACTTTTTCTGATAAATCCATTTTTAAATTTCTTAACAAATATATTAGCTCGGCCCTTGTTTTAAGATCAGACAAAAAAACTTCTTCATTTTTTTCTACTGAAAAAAATTCAGACTTTAAAAAGTTAAAAGATTTTTCAGAGCAAACCATTATTGAATCCCTGTTTTTTTTAAATGAGCTTATTGTGTGTAGGTCAGAACCAGAAATTGTTTCGGAGGGATTACTTTTAATAAAATTAAGACACCTATCATCAAAAAAGTGGTTTATACTTTCAAACAACAAAATCCTCAAAGAGTGTTCATTACACACTATTACCATCGGCGAAGGTTTTTTATTAGAAAACAAAAAAATTAAAAAAGGAAGTAAACCGTCAGAAACATTTTTAAAACCTGTTTTTAAACCCCAAACCCCAAAAATTTTTTTTAATCTGGAGTCAATTAAATTTAAAATTTTAGCAAGATTCATATTCGTTTCACGTGAAACATACGCTCATTTAGCAGAAATTAAAACAGAAAGAACAGCAATATCAGATGGAGAAACACCAGAAATTCTTGATGCTTGGCCTAAGGTTTCAGGCTTTACAAAAGAAAGCTTTTCTCTTGCCTCAAGAGAAAGAGACTTGCATTCACCAAAGCGAAAAGCAGCGGGAATTTTAAAGTTTTCATTGTTTTTTAATCTTTCAATAAGCTTGTTTTGACGGTCTATGTACCCCTTGTATTTGATTAAAGTTTCACACTCATCAAGAACATCTTGGATTTCGTTTTTTGAAAAAGAACTTAAATCAATTTCAAAAAGCTCCTTTTCAATTAAGCTTATCAACGACACAGCCGGTCTCTTTAAAATGTTTTGCAGAGAAGACTTTTGTTTTAAAGTAGACTCACCAAGTGTTTTTAGTAAAGCATTTGATTTTTCACGGGAAATACTTTCTTTAGATTTTTTGTTAGCAAAACTATCAAAAAAAGCTTTTTTTGTTAAAACAGAATCATACCTTTTTTTATTTATTAAACCTAATTGAAAACCATATTTTGAGAGACGAACATCTGCGTTGGTGTGTCTTATTAAAAGCCTGTACTCGGCCCGAGAGGTAAACATTCTGTAGGGCTCAAAAGTATCTTTTGTTACAAGATCATCAATTAAAACACCAATATAAGATTCATCACGAGATAGAATTAACGGTTTGTCATTTTTTAAAAACTGTGAAGCGTTTATTCCAGCTATTAAACCCTGTGCTGCTGCCTCTTCATATCCAGACGTACCATTAATTTGCCCAGCTAAAAAAAGACCCCCTATTTTTTTTGTTTCTAATGACGATTTAAGTTGGGATGGTAAGAAAAAATCATATTCGATCGCATATCCTGGTCTAAAAAACTCAACATTTTCAAGCCCCTCTACAGATCTTAAAGCTTTCATTTGAATTCTTTCTGGAAGGCTTGTTGAAAAACCGTTTGTATATATTTGATCTGAGTCAACCCATTCTGGTTCTAAAAAAAGAAGGTGAGAATCTTTTTCTGAAAATCTAAAAATTTTGTCTTCAATTGAAGGACAGTATCGTGGGCCAACACCTTTTATTTGCCCCGAAAACATTGGAGATCGCTCTAGATTTAAATTAATTATTTCTTTTGTTTTGGCGTTTGTTGTGGCAAAATGACAGGGTATGTTTGGTGGATTAAACTCCTTTGCTTTGAAAGAAAAAGGACGAGGTTTTCTGTCTCCATAAAACTCGATTAACTTTGACCAGTCAATGGTGCTTTTAATAAGCCTTGGAGGGGTTCCTGTTTTTAGTCGACCTGAAACAAAACCAAGGTCAATTAAAGATTCTGTTAAACCATCCGAAGATTCTTCACCCATTCTACCAGCTTTTATTTGTCTTTCTCCTATGTGAATTAATCCGTTTAAAAAGGTTCCACAGGTTATTATTACTGAATTGCAACTAATTTTTTCATTATTACTTAACACTAAACCAGAAACACAATTGTTTTTAATTAGTATCTTTTTAGCTTCTGATTCAACGATTTGAATTTTTTTTTGGTTTTGAACATATGTGCTAATATTTTTTTCATAAACTTTTTTGTCTATTTGTGCTCTGGGCGACCAAACAGCCTTGCCTTTCGACCTGTTTAACATTTTAAACTGAATTCCTGAAAGGTCTGCAAAATCTCCCATAATTCCACCCAAAGCATCAATTTCCCTTACAAGATGACCTTTTGCGAGCCCACCAATTGCAGGGTTACAAGACATCCTTCCAATAGCGTTTTTATCCATTGTAATTAAAGCCGTTTTTATTCCCATTTTACTTGCTGCTACACTAGCTTCAATTCCAGCATGACCTCCACCTACTACAACTAAATCAAACTTCATATTTATTTTAGTATTTGTTTCACGTGAAACATTATTTTCCAATACAAAACTGTGAAAAAATATTATTTAAAATATCTTCAGGAGTTGTAACTCCCATAATATCATCTAAATTGCTTAAGCCAAGCCTTAGTTCAGCGGCAATAATATCTGTTGGGCTATTGTTTTCGCATAGATTTAATGTGTTTACTAATGACGAGTTGAGTTTTTCCAAAGAGCTTTTATGGCGAGGGTTTATCAGCAATGTATCGTTAAAAGAACCAACATCATTCTTTAATGAATCATATATTTCTTTTAATAGTTTATCAATTCCTATGCCTTTAAGTGCAGATATAAAAAACCCTCCTTCTTTTTTAAACCCAGGTTTTTTAGTTAGAAGGTCAACTTTATTAAAAACATGTAAAATTTTTTTTTCTTTGAAGATTTTTTTTGGTTGAGAAAAGAGTTTTTCTTTTGTTTGTGAAGAATCAATAACGTTAATAATAATATCTGCTTTTTCAACAAACTTTTTAGTATGGGCAATACCCTTTTTTTCGATTGTTGTAGCTTTGTTTCTTATCCCAGCAGTGTCAACAAACTTAACAGGAAGACCTTTAATTTGAAATTTTACTTCGATCGCGTCTCGAGTTGTACCTGCTATGTTTGAAACAAGAGCTCTTTCTTCTGATAATATGGAGTTAAACAAACTTGATTTCCCAGCATTGGGTTTTCCCGTAATAACTATTGTTGCGCCCTCAGTAATTAGTTTTCCTGTTTTATATGTTTCGAGAATGAGTTTATTTGTATTAATTGATTTAATCGTCAAGTTTTTAATTTGACGTAATGTTGTGCTTGTTATCTCATCCTCAGAAAAATCAAGCTCTGATTCAATAAGGCTAATAGTATTAAGAATTTCGGATTTAAGTTTATTAATTTTTTTTGAAAAATCACCTTTAAGAATTTTATAATTAGCGTTTGTGCTTAATATGTTTTCAGAAGAAATTAAACTCGAAACAGCTTCAGCTTGTGAAAGATCAATCTTTCCATTAAGAAATGCTCTTTTGGTGAACTCACCAGGGCCTGCTGGTTCACAACCTAACAACAATAGATTTTCTATTAAATTTTGTGTTATTATTGTGCTTCCGTGGCATGAAATTTCAACAACGTCTTCTCCAGTGTAAGACTTTGGTCCTTTAAAATAAATAATAATTGCTTTGTCAATTTCATTTTCTTGAGTTGAATAAATAGTTTTAAAGTAAGCGTAACGAGGTTTAGGTGAAAAATTATTTTCTCTTAGTAGTTTTTTTATTATCTCAATACTTTTAGGACCGCTTATCCTAATAACAGAAACACCTCCTCGTCCAGGAGGAGAAGATATTGATGTGATCGTTGAATTAATTTTTAATGGAAACAGCACCTGCTCCAGGAGTGGAATCTCTGTTTATAAATCTTTGTTGTAAAATGGTTAGAATGTTAAATAATGTGTAATACAAGTTTAAACCAGAAGGAAATTGATTGAAAAGCACTATCATGAAAACTGACATGAATTGAGTCATCATTTTTTGTTGTGGATTTGCAGAAACTGTTGACATCTTTTGTTGAACAAACATTGAAAGACCCATAATTAATGGAAGAACACTTATTTGGTCTCCATACAGCGGTATAAAAAAAGGAAGTCCAACCAAAGCATCTGGTCTTGATAAATCATCAATCCAAAACAAAAAAGGAGCTCCTCTTAATTCAATTGTAGATCTAAAAACAATAAAAAGAGCAAATAAAAGGGGCATTTGAAGTAACATTGGCAAACAACCGCCCAACGGATTGACACCATGGGTTTTGTAAAGTTTAAGAGTCTCTTGGCTTACTCTTTGAGGGTCATTCTTATATTTGTCTCTTAATTTTTGAATTTCCGGTTGAATAGAAGTCATTGCTTTCATTGATTGATAGCTTTTTTTGGTTAATGGGTATACCAAAAGTTTAACCAATATAGAAAATACAATTAAAACCATTCCATAGTTAGGTATATATTTATATAAAAAAGTAAGCAGAGACAATACAGCTCTTCCAATTCCTCTTATTGGAGCGATTCCAAAGCTCATTGTGTTTTCTAAACCAACACCAAACTCTTTTAGGTTATCATACTGAAGCGGACCCAGATAAAGAGTTGCTTCAATAAGATTATTTGAGTCAAAACCAATTTTTGTGTGATAAACAGGAACATTTCCATCTATAAATAATTTGGAATTATCAACATTTGAATTAATGATTTGATTATAAGTATTAGTGTCATTAAAAGATAGTATTTCACCATAGTTTGACGGTGATTTAGGTATTATTGCTGTGGTAAAATATTTTGACCTTGTAGAAACCCAATCTGTTTGCCCTGTTAAAAAGAGATTCTTTTTTTTGTTGTGTTTGCTTATTTCTTTTCCTTGAGAAATGTTTGAGGCATAAAATGTTCCCTCATCTTTTGGGTTGGGTTCAGTCATTGGAACTCCACCATTCCACAAAAGATTTACTCTGTTTTGAGAAATAGATTTTGAAAGCGATTTAAAATTAACCATAATATCAACAAAATATTTGTCTGGATAAAAAATTAATTTTTTTTCCAAAACAGAATTATTAATATTTGTTTGAAATGTTAATTCTAATGGGTTTTGTTCAATTTTTACATTATTATAGCTATAATTGTTGCTTACTAATTTCCAGTTGTGATCTAAAGATATGTTTTCACCAACAAAACTGGAGTAGCTTAAAACAAGGTTTTTGTCGTTTAAACCATTAACAACTAAGTTAACTAAGGTTGAGTCGTTTAAAGAATAGTTTTTTAAAACAAAGCTTTTAATTGAACCACCAGAATTAGATGAAATGATGGCATTAAAAAGATTTGTTTCTATATTTATTTTTTCTTCAACAGTGGTTTTAGAA
>MDTD01053401.1_pt1 | contig 10684 bp, 11 predicted proteins | sample 811221 | NCBI WGS metagenome assembly MDTD01 (sample SAMN05326646, study PRJNA326480) | marine metagenome | isolation source: seawater | place: Pacific Ocean: South West | collected 2011
AAAAAAATAAAAAGCTTAATTAAGTTTAAACTATTTAATTCTTTGGAAGAGGGGATTATCAAAACTGCAAAATGGTATAAAAAAAATAAAAGGGTTTAACTAAAATAGTTTTTTCTTAATTTATAATGTTTTTGATTTTTTAAAAACCAATTCCATGTTATTTTTAAACCTGATTCTAAAGATGTTTTGGGTTTATATTTTATAATTTTTTTTGCTGCTGAAATATCCATCACACGTTTTGAAAATCCTTGGTTGTTTTTGAACTTAAAAAAATATCTAAATGGAGTTATCTTATTCATTGTTTTGATCAGTTTTTTTATCGATACTCCCTCCCCGCTTCCAAGATTTAAAAAATCATATTTACCAGTTCCATAAACCATTGTTCTTAGAATGCCCTCTGCAATGTCCCCAGAATAAGCAAAGTCTCTGATCGGAGATCCATCTCCCCAGACCTCTACTGGTCTTTTCTTTGATAAAATTTTTGACATTAAAGATGGAATAACCATTGCATTTTTTTTATCGAAATTATCTCCAGGGCCATAAACATTAGCGGGTCTTACTATAAAGAAATTATTCAGTTTAAATTGTTTTTTATAAGCGATGATCTGTAATTCGGCCATTCTTTTGGCCCACCCTGGATAAAAATCCATAGGCTCTTTTTCATAGTTAGATTTTTTTTCCATGAATATACTTGATTTAGCGTAAGCTCCAATTGAGCTAGTGTACACCAACCTTTTAATCTTGTTAATTCTACATGCCTCCAAAAAATTTGTGTTCATCATAACTAGAGGAACATAAAAACTTGCGGGCTTTTCAACTGTAGTTTTTACCGAAGCTTTAATACCAGCTAAATGAAACGCATAATCTTGATTTTTTGTTACTAACTTACAAAACCTGAAATCTGATAAATCGCCAATAATATGCTTTACGCCTTTTTCTGTAGAATATTTATCAAGTGATACAACAGTAATTTTAGCTTTTAAGTTGAGCAAAATTGATGTTATCTGCCTTCCAATTAATCCTGTACCACCAGTTATTATTATTTTTTTATTTTTGAATTTATTTTTAATTATGTTATTGATCATCTAGAGTTATAGTAATCACCATTTTCTATCAATAAAGTTGACTTTGAGTCTTTTCTGTTTAGAGCTAATTTAAATTCATTAAAAATATCTTTTGAATTTTTTAAACTTACAACATTTATTTCTGTTAAGATATTTTTAAAAACATTAGTGTAGTCTTGAGTGTGTTGAACTCCTCCATTTAAAGGCTTTTTTGAACCAACCGAAGTTCTAATAATTACCCTAGGTTTAAAAGAGTTATTAGATAAAGTCCTCATTTTATCAAGATGATTAACCAGTTGATTCATTGCGAGAATCAAAAAATCAAATCTTGGAAAACATGTTATAGGAACATAACCATTTAAAGCCAGGCCAGTTGATAAACCTAATTGTACTTCTTCAAATACAGGTAATTCAATTTTTTTGTTTTTGGATATATGTGAAAGTGTGTTGAATATCGCATTTCCACTATAACTTACTGATTGTCCTATAAAAATAGTTCTTTTATTCTTTGCAAGGTAACTCATACTTCTAATTAGCTCTGATTTATATTTTAACTTCTTCATTAAAATAATACCCATGAACCTGTCCCGTGATGTGGGAACTGTCGTTTATATTTATAATAAATAATATCTTTTGGTTTTTTAGAAATTGTTTTCCAAGCTTTTTTGGTAGGTGTATTAGTGCTTAATCCATTATCCTCAACAACAAATTTTATAGGTAAGTTATGGTTTTTTGCATATTTATAACATTCATAAAAAATACCTGTCTCAAAAGTCATGTCTCCTACAAAAATAAATACTTTATTTTTTTGTTTTTTTCTTTTTATGGCTAAGGCTATACCAAGTCCAATAGGAATTCCCCCTCCTACAATCGATGAAGCGATAAATCTATGTTCTTTAAAATTTAAACTCATGCTTTTACCTTTTAAAATTTCTCTAAGAACTTTTTTTTCTGATATCCCGTGCAAAAGAGCGTGATAGTGACTTCTCCAGTTAGAAATTACCCAATCATTATTTTTAATTTTTTTAAATATCTTAATTAATTGACCTTCGTTGCCGCCAGAGAGATGTATAGGACCTTTAATTTTACCCTTTTCGTAAATTTTTTTTATGGTTAATTCAAAATTTATTAATTTTTGTTTTAGATTTTTCACATTCCTAATTTATTTTTCCTGTTATTAGTTCATCGTGACAATTAAACGTTAAAATAAGTAAAATTCTGTCTTTGTTTTTTGGAATTGAACCTTTGTGATAAACTCCAGTATTTAAAAAAAAGCCATCGCCTATATTTCCAATAAAAGAAAAAACGCTTTTATTTTTAAGTTTAATATCAAACTTTTTATTAATTAATCTTGTTCTCCATTTTTTTAATCTTGAGCTGTTTTCCTCTAAAAAAATATTACTTTTTTTTATAAATTCAGTAGGCCCATCAGATTTTTTTTTTTACATTATTTAAATAAATAAAAAGTTTTAAAACTTTTAGTCCATCAAGATCATTGTGAAAAACCTGTACATCAATTGGAAATTTTTTATTTGCAAATGTATAAATTACCTTAGAGTGTACATGTTTATATTTTAATTTATCAAAATAAAAATCAGTAATTTTTTTTATTTTTGGAATATCTTTAATTTTTTTTATCTCTGGACATATTTTTTCTGGATTTTTAAATACAACGTAATTAGATTTTTGTTTCCATGAATGCAGGCCTTTCTTATGCTCATCTGGTGAAATTTTTGGAAAGTTTTTCCAGAATTTGAGTGATCTATTTTTTTTATAAAGTTCTTTGAACTTTTTGCTGGTTAGATTAGATGTGTCTTTTGGAAAAAAAATATTTTTAGGCTTGAGTTTCTTCAAAAATTTATTTCTTACATTTACCAATAATTTGACAGGGATTAGTTGTTTTTCAACTAGGTAATCGTTTTTAATTAGAAAATTTAAATTTTTACTAACTTGAATCTTTTGACGGCTGCTTTTTTTTTTATAATTTACATTATTTAAAAAATTATTTTTTAAATATTTTACAATTTGACTGATTTCACTCATTTTTTAATTTAAATAATTAATATTTGATATTTTATATATTCTTTGATGTAAATAAAAAATAGTATATTGTGGCACTTATATGAAAATTAGTTTTATTATACCTAGCTGGCATTATTTCAGCGATCCTTTTAAATTGCAGCCGTATTGGGAGCTTTATTATACGACTATTCTTAAAAATCAGCTAGGTGATAAAGCTGAGATTAGTCTAATTGATCTAAGAGGCAAGTCAAAAGATGATAGGAATGATAATTTCAATCTTGTAGTAGATAAAATTGAAGAAAGAGATTTTTATCTTTATTGGATCATGAAAACTGGAGATGCAAATGAGGTATATTCTATTGTGCAAAGTTTGAAAAAAAAATTCCCTAAATCAAAACATATTGCTGGTGGTACCCATATCGATATGCTTCCTGATGAATGTGTAGAAAAATTTGATACAATAATAATTGGCCCTGCTGAGAAAAATTTTAAAATTTCTTTAGAGTCTAATAATAAAATTTTAAAAGAAGATTATACAAATATTCCTTTTTCTGAAACACCTTATCCAAGAAGAGATTTTTTACCCTTCAATTCAGTATTTAGCAAAGAAATGTTTAAACAATACGGGAAATATAATGCAACTATGGTTTATTTTTCAAGAGGATGTTTTTATAAATGCTCATATTGTGTTTATAATGTTCCAAATAAATTACAATCTAAAAGTCCAAAGTTAATTACCGAAGAAATTGACTATTTAAAGAGTGAATTTAAAGTTCAAGCAATACTTTTAAAAGACGAGATAGCTTTAAATCCAAACAAAAAAATTTTTATGCCTCAAATGGAAGCCTTAGGAAAAGCAAATATTTTGTGGAGAGGTCAAACTACATCTGTTGGAACCTATGATCAACTTAAAATAGCAAAGGAAACAGGATGTTTGGAGCTCTCTGTTGGAATTGAGACAGTTGACGATAATGCAATGAAATATATTAACAAAACATGGCAATCAGAAAAAATAATTGCAAGATTTATAGATAATATAAAAAAAGTAGGTATTAAAATTAAGATCTGCTTAATTTTTGGCCTACCCGGTGAACCAAAAGATATTGTAGAAAAAACAGTTAAGTTTATAGAAAAATACAAACCGGATTATATAAGTTTATCAGGCTTTTGCCCAATGCCTGGGTCTCCGATCTATAATAACCCAGATAAATTTGGAATTGAGTACATTGATAAAGATTGGGATAAACATGCGCATCTACTTTACAGATTTTCTGATACCGAACATGTTGGTTTACCTTTTAGATACAAAAAAGAAACAGAATGGGGAAATTCATTTACCAGAGATCAAATAATTGGTAATATAAAGGAAGTTCAAAAATGGTTATCGACGCAATCAATGACTTATTAGACTAATTAGTCGATTATTGCATAGGAAACTCTAGAGGCGTGCTCAAACTTCTTTAGTCTTATATTGTTTAACCCTAAAGTTTCCATTACTGCTAACGTTTCTCCCGGAGAGTCTGGGTCATTCAATTCGTCAAAAGCTAAAACACTGCCTTTTACTAATCTTGGTTTAATGAGCTTTATAAGTTCCTTTGTAGGCTCATAAATATCAAAATCAAAATAAGCTAAAGAAATTATAGTATGTTGATTTTTTAAAATATATTTTGGAAATTCTTTTACTGCATCCCCCTTAATTATTTCATATTTTTTAATATGAGATAATGGATTTAATTTTTCTTGAATTTCAAGAATTTCAGTTAAAAATTTTTCATATTTTTCGTAAGTTTTTAATGCTCCTTTAAACATCATTTGATGAGTTCCATCTTTTTTATGAACATTCGGAAATCCATCAAATGTGTCAAAAGCAATTATTTTTTTGTGTCTGTTAAATGGTTCATAAATACCTCTTAAAGCAGAAAACAACGAGGAATTTTGACCCCATCTCGAACCAAATTCAAAAATATCTCCATGTACCCCTACTGTGAGTTTAAATAAGTGATCAATCAACAATATTCTTGATAGATGCTTTGAGTCTAAAAATAAACCTAAATTTGAAAGTATTTGATTTTGAGGAATTTTATTATTTAACAACAAATCTTTAAGTCGGTTTCTTAATTTATCTTCCTCAGAAGAAGTTTTAAGTTCTATGGAGTCTGGATTTTTTTTTAAATTAACCATTAAATATTTTTAGATAATTTTAGTTTATAAAGCAATTAGATTTTTTTTAAGATTTATACAAATTTTTTTTTAGATAGGCCTTTATAATGATAAATACTTCCCATAAACCATTTATGAGTGGATTTACTTGTGCTCTCCCGGCTATTCTTTTTGGTTCATTTCCTGAAATTTCAATATATCTTTTTTTACTTCTGATGCAGCCTATAGCAAGTTGCGTGTGTATAGCTATTGTTAAATTGGATCTATTAATTTTAAATTCTTTAAATAAATTTTTGTGAACACATCTATAACCGCCCATTAGATCTGTAAAGTTACCATTGAATAACAAATTCACAATTTTGGTAAACATATAATTTCCAAAACCAGTCACAAAGGTATCGTCATAGCTTTTGGCATTGTCCTTGTAACGTGAAACTATAACCATATCATATCCTTGTTTTATCTTTTTAATTAACTTAGGCAAATGTTTTGGCATCATATTTCCATCTGGTGTAAACGGAATTATTACATTGTTAAATTTTGCTTTTTTAATACCTAGCCAATACGCGTCCATAATATTTTTTTTTAAATAAGTTATTTCAAAACTTGAGTATTTTTTCTTTTGATCAATAACTTTTATTTTGTTGCTAGCTAAAAATTCTTTTGATCCATCAGTAGATCCACCATCAATAGCGATTATTTCATCTACTAAGTGCCTATATTTTAAAACTTTTGGAAGGATAATTCGCAAACTTACTATTTCATTTAAGTTTAATATTACTAGAGAAATTTTTTTATTTTTTTTCATTAAGCAATCATCATTCTAATTTTTTTATCCCAACCAAAAGCAATTACATGAGCCCAGTATCTTAGCCTTCCTTCTTTAATGTGAAATTTATTATTTATTTTTTTCAACTTTATAGGTTTTAATTTATGACCTTCTTCTAATTTTTTAGCAAGTGTTTTAGGAGACGGGTGTAACTCTCCCTTATTACTCAACGCATCTTTTAAATTGAGAATTTTTTTATACTTTTTATTAAAATAAATAACTTGCTTTAATTTTAAGTAAACATAATTAGGTTTAAAATGTTTATCAAGTTTTCCTATATCTTGGGATTTTAATCTAAATTTAAGAGAACTTAAATTGTCTTTTAAATGCGCAATTTTTTTTGTGTGAGGAATTAAAACTATATTTTTAGATTTACTTGCCAAATAGTTGAGTATAATTGAATATCTCGATTTACGGTATTTTTTCGTCAATAGTTTCAATATTTCATTTTCTTTTTTGGAAAAAACAATCTCGCCTGATCCAAAAGGACTGTAGCAAATAATTTTGATATTATTTTTTTCACAAAATTTAATTTTATTTTCTAAACTTCTATCTCGAATTGAGAATTCATCTTGTATAAATTTAAATGATCCCTTTAATTTTTTCTTAAAATATTTTATATCCTTTAAATCGTAATTGCTTAATCCAAAATACCTTACCTTTTTATTTTTTTTTAGATAATTAAAAGCTTTGATTATTTCGTCATTTTTGACATCGTAATTTGGCCAATGAGGTTGTATTAGATCAATTTTTTTTACATTTAAATTTTTCAAACTTTTTAGAGTAGAGTTTACAAATTTTTTAAAACTTAAATTTTCTGCAGTTACCTTTGTAGAAATAAAGTTCTTTTGTTTAATACTGTATTGTATTTTCCCAATTATTTTTTCACTATCGCCTTCTCCATAAGAAATTGAAGTATCTATAAAATTTCCAAGTTTAGATTTACAAAAAAATTTTAAAGTATTTTTGTGATTAGAATTATATTTTGACTCTTTTGAAAAAGCACCGCCAAAACCAAAACCTAAACCAATTCTTTTAATTTTGTTGAAATTAATCATTAAATAAATTTATAAGATGATATTATATATAAATAATGTATAAATTATTGATACCATAACTTATGAAAACTGTATCAGAAATTATAGCCTTAGAACTCAAAAAAAATAAAATTAATAGTATTTTCATGCTTACTGGATACGGAGCAATGTACCTAAATGATGCGGTTGAGAAATCAAAAATTAAATATTATGCAGCTAGAAATGAAGCTGCAGCACCTATGATGGCTGAAGCTTACGCAAAATATAATGGGAATATTGGAGCCGTTTGTGTAACTGCAGGACCTGGAGCCACAAACGCGTTACCTGGACTAGCTGAAGCGTATGTTGATAGTTCCCCAATTGTAGTAATATCAGGTCAAGTAGAAAAAAAATTTAGTGCTGATAATTACAAAAAAGTTTTTTTACGATCACTAGGCACCGCAGAATTTTCTGTCACCAGGGTTGTTAAAAATATTACTAAATATTCTGTCACTATTAGAAATCCATATGAGTGTTTGTATGAAATTCAAAAAGCATTGTACTTATGTAAATCTGGTAGACCGGGTCCGGTTTGGATCGAAATTCCTCTCGATGTACAGGCTTTCAAAATTAAAGATGTTAAAAATTTAAAAAAATTTAAAATTAAAGACAAAAAAAAACCAAAAATTAATTTAAGTAGATTTATTAAGGGATTGAATAGATCAAAAAAACCGCTATTTATCATTGGAAATGGTTTAAAGCAGTCTAAGACTGAGAGTGAATTTAAGAAATTTGTAAAAAAATATAAGATACCGTTTGTTACATCAAGATTTGCTTTAGATTTGTTTCCCTACAGCATGAGAGAAAATATGGGCCTTTTAGGCATAAAAGGTACTTTGTATGGTGAAAGATTAGTTAAAGAATGTGATTTGATTATATCGTTGGGTTGTAGATTAGCGCCTACATTAACTTTTGGTAATGCTTCTCATTTTTCGAAAAACAAAAAAATATTTTCAGTGAATAATGATAAAAATGAACTTAATAATCAATTAATTAATATAAAAGAAAAAATTTGTACTGACCTAGATACTTTTTTTAAAAAAATAGATAAAAACAAAATTAATATTAAAAATATTAAATGGCTTAATAAGTGTATTGATTTAAAAACCTCTAATCCAATAAGGGATATAAATAAAATATCGTACCCGTTAAATCTTTATCAATTTATGTATGAACTTTGTGAAAATAGTAAAAAGGATCATATATTGGTTACAGATGCTGGGTCAAATTACTATGTTGCTGGTCAAGCTTGGAGATTTGAAAAAGGTCAAAAAGAAATCGCTTCAACAACTAATGCAGCGATGGGTTTATCGGTTCCACTTTCTATTGGTGCTGCAGTTGCTTCGAATAAACAAATTTTATCTGTTACTGGTGATGGCTCTATCGAGTTGAATATTCAAGAATTGAAAACTATTTCACACTATAATTTAAATATAAAAACTTTTGTGATTAATAATGGAGGTTACGCTTCGATGAAAAAATGGCAAGATGATTACTTTAAGGGTAATAGATTAGACACCAAGGAAAAAACAGGTGTGGGAACAATGAATTTTAAAAAAATAGCTGATGCTTTTGATTTAAAATATACCCAAATAAAGCAAGCATCAGAAATAAAAGATAAATTAAAAAATATTTTTTCCAATAAGAAACCTATGATTATAGAAGTTTTTACAGATCCAAATCAAAAAATATATGGAAAGAAATCTTAAAACTAAATTCTTAGAAAAAGGAAAAAAACTTAGAAAAGATTTTATAAAAATTCTTTTAGAGGGATTTAAATTTCATATCGGAGGTACACTCTCTTGCTTAGACATATGTGTAGTATTATTTTACGGAAACTTTATAAATCTTAGTGATAAAAAAAGAAGGAATATTTTTATTTTAAGCAAGGGCCATGCTTTAGCTTGCCTGTTATTAACTTTGATAGATAAAAAATTGTATAGTTTGAAATTCTTAAAAAAAAGTCACAAAAATCTTAATTTTGGCGGACAACTTGATATTTACAACTCTAAATATGTAGATTGGAACACTGGATCATTAGGTCATTCAATTGGCGTTGCAACTGGTCTTGCAATAAAAAATCCTAAAAAAAAAATTTTTGTTATAGTAGGTGACGCTGAATTTGAAGAGGGATCAATATGGGAGGCAATTTTTTATATATCTGAAAAAAAAATCAAAAATATTTTAATAATAATTGACAGAAATAAAATGTCTGCAAGTTCAATAATTAAAAATAAAGAAATTTTCGATAAGAAAATAATTGATCAACTTAACTTTAACGTATTAAAAATTAATGGTCATAATTACGCTAAACTGTATAAATCTTTAAAAAAATTTAAAACTAATACTAAATCAACTATAATTATTGCTAATACAATAAAAGGAAAAGGATTTAAAATTTTTGAAAATAGCAAAAAATATAGTCATGAAATGCCTCAAAAAGAAATATTAAAAAAATTAATTAAATGAAAAATACACAAGATATAAGAGATATATTTTTCAATAATATTAAAAATATTTTCAAAAAAGACAAAAATTTTTATATCTTGACGAATGATGCAGATGTACATGCATTACGAATTCTGCGTCCAGAAAAAAGATTTATTGATGCTGGTGTCGCTGAACAAAACTTAGTCAATATTGCTTCTGGTGTTGCAAAAAAAAATTCCACTGCTCTTATATATGGTTTTTGTACATTTTTAACCTTTAGATGTTATGAGCAAATTAAATTTAGTTTAGCAAGTCATAACTCCAATTGTAAAATTATTGGTATTGGACCAGGGTACTCGTTTCCATATGATGGACCCACTCATCATGGTATCCAAGACATATATTTGATGTATTTAATACCTGAAATGGAAATCTATAATATTGCTGATAACAACTTGGCAAATCTTGTCTCAAAAAAAATTAACCAGATTAAAGGGCCAACGTATATAAGACTCGATAAAGGAGTACAGAATTGCAATCAAGACATTGATTATAATTTACATGATGGTTTCAATTTAATTTTAAATAATAAAAATAAAAAAAATTTAGTTATTTCTTCTGGATATTTTTGTAATTTGGCTGTTGAGGCAGCAGAACTTACTTCAAATGTAAGTGTTATCAACCTTTTTAAGCTTAAAAATTTCAATAAAAAAAAACTCATTAGAGAAGTTAAAAAATTTAAAAAAATAATCATTTATGATGAGAGCACCATTAGTGGAGGAATCTCTCCTATTTTGATCAATTTATTTAATAAATATGAAATTAAAACAAAAATTCAAATATTAGCTTCGCCTGATGTTCAGTTATTTAAATATAGTTTGAAAAGAGTAGATATTTTAAAATATCTCAAAATTTATAAGTCAGATTTGAAAAATTATTTTTAAACTTTTTTAATTTTAAATATAATAATCTCTGAGCAATTATCTTATTTTTAATAATAAAACGATATCAATATCTTTTAGTTTAATTTTAAAAAATTTTTTTCAGTGCATAAATCAAGCCAATTGAGCTATTAGTACTGGTCAGCTACACGCGTTACCGCG
>MDTD01097715.1_pt1 | contig 10684 bp, 7 predicted proteins | sample 811221 | NCBI WGS metagenome assembly MDTD01 (sample SAMN05326646, study PRJNA326480) | marine metagenome | isolation source: seawater | place: Pacific Ocean: South West | collected 2011
TCGTTGTCCGTCTCCCCATCGGCTTTCTCCGTATCGTCTGTTTCTGGAGGTGGGTCCACGGGCTGCAATGCAGAACTTAGAGGTGCCCAAAGAAGAAGCATAACGAGGAGGAGTGAACGAACGATCATTGCTTGACCCCCAACGTCGACGTATCAACCGAGATGGTTGGTTCGTACAGGAGGTTTTGCTTCTCTTCCTTAAAGATAGGGTACTGCTCGGGTCGGTAATCGTTAATCGCGACTAATGCTTCACGAGAACAACGATGCACGACCCTAAACTCACGACTCTTCTCGACCGCTTTTTGGTAATAGCGAATGGCCGCATCCTCAAATTTAGCGAGTTGCGCATCCATGGCGTCGAGATAGATCCCCATATTCTCATCGCTCAGGCCTTGAGGTTCGGGCGCTTCACGCAGTGTCGTGTTCATGTCCTTCCAAAGCTTTCCTTGCCGTAGAATCGAACAAATCATCCACGTACGAGATTTATAGGTTTTCATGATCGACGAGTAATCTTGGACAAGACCTAGCAGGTCCTTGAGCTTCTTTTTGATGATTCCGCCCTGTCGTTTCGCGCTTCCTTTGAGTCTAACTTTCGTGAAGCGCTGAAAATTTGGATCGAGGAGTGTGTAACTAGCTTCAGCCGCCACATTGGCCGACCTAGAGCCAGGCTGCTGCCCGCGTCGATTGAACTCGGCTATCACTTCCTGGAAGAGCCGACGAGACTTACTTTTTCGGTTAAGCGATTGTGCGATTTTACCCAAACGCAGTGTGGCATTCAGGATTCTCCAATCTTCCCCTGCTCGCGATTTGTATTTCTCAACGAACTCTTCAAAAACCCGACGTTGTTCAGCAACGTTTCCGAGCTTCTCGTAGAGTAGTCCTGCCTCGAAAAGAGCCGAGGGTGCGTTGTCCTTGTCTCTGAACGTCTCTGCGTAGAGTTCATATGTCTGCGCAGCATCTTGAAGCTCACCATTATCCAGCTGAGCCTTTGCGGCACGACTCAATACAAGCGCTCTATCTTCGCTTTTAGGATACCTGTTAAAGTGAGCCATGTAAGCGTCGATGGCCCTAGCGTAATAGAAGAACTTTCCGTAGTTGTCGGCTAGGGAGAAAAGTGATTGTTCTGCAAATTGTGATTTTTTGTAGCGCGGATCCGTCACCAGCTTCTCGAAAATGCGCGATGCCGAATCGTAGTATTTAACCTTTTGGTAAGAACGAGCTGCGTTGAAATAGAACTTATCAGCATCCGGTGCATCGGGACTTTCCTCTGCTAGCCGTTCAAACTCCTTCGCGGCCTCTAGGAATTTTTCTTCCTTGAAGAACTGCGATGCTCGTTGAGCACGTACCCCGAGCTTGAAGAGTTTAATCTTCTGCCGCGCTTTCGCGATACTTGCAGGGTCACCCAACTCTCGGGACTCGATGAGATTGGCCCATTTTTCGACGTTGGGGAAATCATTCTCACGCTGGTAGGTATCGATAATGCTCGTCGCAGCATCCGCAGCCAGTTCGCTCTTGGGATAGCAGGCAAGGAGTTGACGAAATCTCTCACGGGCACCCGACATGTCCTTGTAACGCATGTACATGTTCCCAGCTTGGAGTGCATATTCGAGATGGCGATTAGGGCTATCTTTGACTCGTAGATCGTTGACAACGAAAAAGTCGACGGCGTTGAGCCAATTCTCAACGAGAACCGGAACCTGAATCTTCTCCAACTCCACTTTCGCGGTACCTTTGGGCTTTTCAGCTTCCGGCACTTCTGGCTGTTTATAGGGCTGATTGGGGTCTGCCATCGGATCAAGGGCACCCTTATCGACGCCTTCCTTGATAAGGGTTTCATAAGCCAGAATGGCATCAAGAGCGGCAGCGTCTCGGAATTTTTTAGAACGTGGGTCTGCAGCTACGGTCTGATACTCCTGCGCAGCTGCCATGAGTTCACCGCCGTAGTAGAGCGCATCCGCACGGTTATAGCGCATCTCCTCGACGAGCTTAGAACCGGGGTATTGATTCAAATACGACGCATATCCTTCCGCTGCCTGAAGGTAGAAGCGGCGCGCCTTAGTCATCAGTTCCACCTTCACCTCAGGTTCATCTTTCATTTGAGATTCGAGATCGAGAGCCTGAGCATGCTGATGATAAAGTTTAGGGAAACGCTGCCAATTGAGATCTACCTGTTTTTCCGCCTCTTCAATCACCTGGGGGTTATCTTTGTTCGTCGCATACCAGTTAGAACGGCGACCAAAGTTGTTGGCAAGATCCCGCCGGGATGAAGTCTGCCTCTCAATATCTCCAACGATACCATCATGACAGCTGATGAGCTTGAGCTGGTAGCTCAGTGCTTTGGGTGACTGTGTGGTTTTACTTCTATCAAGAAGAAAGCCGTAGACCTCGATAGCTTCTTTGTAGCGATCCTGCTCATGCTCTTCGTATAGCGCTTTTGCGTATGCCGATAGAATGTCGAGTTCGTAAGGCTTACCTTGGTTGAGATAAGCCTGAGCCCGTTTAAAACCGCGGTATTCGTCGATTTGCCCGTCACCATCCCAATCGTTATCTGCGAGCGTTCGGCCTAAGTATTCGATGGCTTCGTCTCGAACATTTACGTCTTGAGCAGACTGCGCCACCTTCGGCGACTCATAGTAATCGATCAGCTTGAGGAAAGTTTTGATGGCAGGGTCGTATTGGTCCTGCTGCATGTAAGTCCATGCGAGCTTGTAAATAGCAAGTCCGTAGTACTTGTGTCCCTTGTGATTGAGAGCTCTCCTGTAAACCGCACCTGCTTTCTCAAACTCACCATCGTCAAAGTGTATCTCGCCGACACGTAAGATAACTTCAGGTGTCCATTCGCTCTTGGGATACTCATTGAGTAAGGTTGTCCAAGCCGTAATCGCCTCATCACTGCGGCCCTGTTCGGACAAGACGTAGCCGATTAGGTAGTAAACGGGAGCAGCAAACCTGTGTTTTTTTCCAAACTGAGCAATTAGTTTCCGCCATATACGCAGAGAATTATTGTAGTTTTTTGCAGGCTCTTTTGGTTTTTCAGCCAACTTTCCTCGCTCGTAGAGCGAATCCAACTTGTCCTTTTTCGTCTCCGCGCGTGCGTAGTCATCCTCACTTTTCTCGTAATACAAGTCTCCTAATCGGTACATCGCGTCTGGCGTTCTTTTGCGGTCACGCGGGTACTTTTTAATGAACGACTCGAAGCGAGCTATCGCCTCCTCTCTCGCTTTACTCTCTCTATCAGAGGCCTCATCGATCACACGGTCATAACGGTCATTGAGAAGCTTCTTTCGCTTCTCAATCGCCTCAATGAGCATCGTTCGACCTTCGCTTCGAAAGTCCTTCGCTGTGACGACATAGCGACGAATTGCCTTCTCTAACTCTCGGCGCTCTCGGCTAAGTTCCAAGTCAACCGGAGAAAGGGTAGCCCCGGCTTTCGGCTTCTTTTTCTCGGCGCCATCGGGTCGTCGGCATTGACCAATCGGATCGTCAACCTTGGGTGCTGCCTTTTCTTTGGCCGGAGAGGACGCTGGTTCCTTACTAGACTCAGGTGCAGTCTTAAGGTCACCGCTCGTTTCAGCGGGCGTCGAACCTCCTACATCCTTCGAGGTAGATTCTGGTTTGGGTTCATCCGCGGGCTTTGTGGGCTCAGATTGACCCGTCGAGTTCTTAGACTCTTCCTCCTGGCCTTCACCATCCTCGTCCTCAAAATCGTCGTCGTCTTCATCGTCATCTTCATCGTCGGACGAATCGGAAACAGAATCGGAGGGGTTCTTGGGTGGATCTGTCGGTTGAGCTGCCGACGGATGAGCCAGTAGAAGCATCAGAAGAGCCAGAACGATTCTCATTCGTCCTCCTCCTCATCACCACCCACTTCAAGCATCAACTGCTGGCTTTCGCGCTGGAGAATCCTGGCCTTCTCTTGCTTTGAAGCGACCAATTTCTGCAGTTCCTTCGATTCGTCGCTTTTTTGCTGCCAAGACACGTTGATCATGCCCCAATCAGCATCGAGTACAACGCGCTTCATTTGCCGATGGGCGCGTTTGAAAAGGCGTCTACCCATCTTCCGAGCGATTTTCCGACCCTTTCGCTCGTACCCCTTCATCTCTACATTGTACTGTACGAGATGCTTCTTCTCGGCATCGATGAGCCGCTGAAGATCGGCCGCCTTCTCAGTCACTCGCTTGTCGATCAACTTGATAACATCCGCGAGCTTTAGAACATTCTTGAAGATTCGGTCGCGCTGCCGTCCAAATTGCGAAAATTGAATGCGGCCGTCCGTTGGCATTTGTTCGCCACGGTCATCGTATCGTAGGCCCTCACGCTTGTGTGCACTCAACACCAACTGTTTAAGGTCACGCTCACCTGCGTCTACAACATCTCCTGTCCCAACTCGCTCCGACTCAGCCTTAATCTCGTCACGAAGACGAATCAAATCATTGTAGAGCGTAGTTAGCCGATTCTTTTCGGCTTCGATGTCTGTGCGAATGCGACCTTCACGTTTATCACTAAGCTTCTTTCCATCCTCACCAAACTGCTGCTTGTTGACATGATCTTCGATAGCAATGAGTTGGCGTTTAAGCAGCTTAACTGTCTGTTCGACTAAGAAGCTTTTCCGTTGAAGGTTTACGTAGCGAGCGTCAATCTGCGCTTGGCGATTCTCATACTCCTCGAAAGTCGTCGGAAGTTTCTTGAAGCGCTCTTCGAGACTTCTCCGCCAATTGACGAGTTCTTCCATCTCCGCTTGGTTACTTCTCATCCCGGAGTTGAAGCCAGCTTGGTACTGGTGATCTAGAATTTCTGTGGAGAGATTGATTAGCTGGTTCTGAAGGGCCAATGCACGTGTCCAACCCTCTTTGAGTTGGGGAAACAGCTCCACGCGATTCGACGAAGTCAATACCCGTGCTAAATCGACGGCGAGCTTGTTGGCTACCCGTAGTTCCTCCCGGTCTGCTCCCAGACTCCCGAACACACGAACCACCTGTTTCATCGCGGGCGTTGACTCTAGGTACTTGACCGTTCGGTCCGTGAGAGGAGCTCTCAATGCACCACCGTCACCCGCTCGCTCTAGGAGCCACGTGAAGAATCGATCAATATTCGACCGCTTCTTTGCGAATCGATTAAGTTCGTTACGGATCGGTGCAAAGCGGTCAAGGATACGCTCGTAGGACTTAACGGCCTCTTTGTAGTCAGCCATGTTCGTATTGAGCTTACCCCTCAAGACGTGGGCTTCGATGCTTAGTTGTTCGTCGCCCACGATCAACAACAGAATATCAATCGTCTGGAGGGCACGTTCAAACTGCTCACGCTTGATGAACGCAACAGCGGTCTCCATGAGAGCACGCTCGTAATAGGGACTCTTTCGATTGATGCGCTGATACGCCGCAACAGAGCGCTCTAGCTTTCCACGCTCCATTTCTAGACGGCCGATCGCCAAAAGTGAAAGGTCCCGTGCCTTTTGCGCTTCCGGTCCCTGGGGCTTGATTGCCGAAATGCGTGTAAATGTCTTCACCGCTGCTTTGTACTGCTTCAATGCAGTCTGGGCGGCACCAAGGTAGTAGCGGCTTAGACTGTAGACGGGGTGGTTGGAAGGGATCGATTGGAGAAGGGCTATTGTCCGCTTGTGATCCTTCAGTAGGAATACAGCCTTCGCTAACGCATAACGCGTTTTGACCGAACCCGGCGAACCGATCGTTCCAACAAGTTCGCGTAACGAACTAAGATCTCGCTCGGATAACGCCAAATCGATCAGGTGATAGAGCGCCTCCTCACGTGTTTTGATGGATGACGTCATCATACCTGCGCGGAGATACTTTCTCGCACCAAGTGGGTTCTTTAGCTCCCGCAAACAACGACCGAGCAGTACAAGCGCATTGTAATACTCGGGATTCTTTTTGAACTCGGGGCGTTCTACTAGCTCGTAGAGCAGGATTGAGGCCGGCTCATAGTTTTCGAGTTCAAAAAATACGCGTGCATCGATGAGTCGACGCTGCATCGGAAATTGCCGTGTGAGCGCTACCGGATTTTTGTACTCCCGTACCAGCCGATTAACCGCATTTTCGAGGTTTCCAAGTTTGATCGCGCTGGCTTTGGACACATCTGCGGCCCCTGTCTGCGCCCGGACAACCGAAGGCGACATGAAGCCACAAAGACTCGCAACGAGGGCGACTGCCCCAAGGAGTTTAACGGTCGATCGAATGCTCAACTAGGGCTTCCTTCCTTTCGGAGCTCGAACCTTATCAACCGCATCTTTTGAGTAGCTTGTCTGGCGCACTCGGAAGGTGATCGAAGGGCGCTTTGTAAGATCCCAGGTGATATCCCCTTTCTTGTACCCTACCGACTCGACGCGAGTGATTTTCCCCTTCGTTGCATAGAAGGTGAAGTTCGCGCGCAAACGGAACACATAATCCTTCATGTAGGTGAATACTGAACTATCACCACGATAGGTCATTTCAACACTTAGGACGTGGTTCCCAGGCAGCACATTCGCACTGTAGACCTCGAATCGCTCCTTACCCTCAAGACTTCCAGAGTTCTCGTCTTGATAGTAGATTTTGTCTCCATCGAGGTGATAAATGACACGCTGCAGCTTGAAGCTGGGACCCATCTCATCGGAATGAACGATAATCGCCTTCGCCTCAGCAATGACGTCATTGAGGATTCGTTCTTTGAGCAGTAGAAGGCGCGTCTTCGTTTTGTAGATTCGCTCCTTGAGCCCAACTACCTTTTCTTCGAGTTCGCGAAGCTTGTTGTCGTACTGGGAACTCGACGAGGATTTGAGGGCACCGCTCTTAGGCTTTGTATCCGCCTTCGGAGTCTTTGCCGAATCCGGCGCACCTAACGCGGCCGGTTGAGCGGCCGGAGTCGCTGGCTTCGCCGGTTGGGCTGCTTCCGGTTTTTTCGCAGGCTCTGCGCTGGACTGGCTCCATGCACTGGGCACTGCAACCAGCAGAACCACCAACCAGGTGAGAGCCGCGGTTACTCGTCTGGACATCACATTCATTTGCTCACCGTATCCCTCAACGGGTTGATGCACATCGTTTACAACATGCATCGAGCCTGCCTTCTCTCCTCTTGGAGAAACCCAGCGACTCATCAATCTATTTCTATGTCGACCCTCGCGCGCGCGGTCGCGCGCAAGTATATTAGGGCGCGAAGTTACGTCATACTGCCCAGTTGGCTCCATTCCGTCAATTTCAGTTGCGCAGGCGTTGTTCAACGATCAAATCACAAGGTCTATTTGCAGGTATTCCTGTTAAATGGGGCTCCACTTTTTCGGCTCGTTTTCATCCTCTTGATCGTCCTTGAGGACCTCAGACGCTTGTTTGAGAACCTCCATAACCCCTTCCCCTGTGAGGCCACTTGTATAGGCACATGAAACACCTATCTCAGCGAATGCCTCCGACCAAAGATCCAGTTCGTAGCGATCATCGAGAAGATCGATCTTGTTGAGCACAACGATCTGAGGGCGCTGAGACAGCAGTTCCGAATGTGCCTTAAGTTCCTTGTTGATCGCCTTGAACGCCGCGATTGGCTCCATCGCATCGGGACCAAGACTCACTAGATGGATCAACACTCGCGTTCTATCCACATGTTTGAGGAACCTATCCCCAAGCCCAGCGCCTTCACTGGCACCTTCGACCAACCCAGGAATGTCAGCGACGACAAACTCCCGATCATCGATTCGGGCTACGGCCAGGTTCGGAACTTTGGTGGTGAAAGGATACGCACCTACCTTTGCTTTACTCCTGGTCGCGGCCCGCAAAAATGTGCTCTTCCCCGCGTTCGGGAAGCCTAACAGCCCCACATCGGCCACCAGTTTCAGACTCAGATGCAAAGTTAACTCATCACCTGGTTCACCGGCCTGCGCGTGGGTTGGTGCACGACGTGTTGACGAGGTGAAGCTCGAATTTCCACGTCCGCCAATGCCTCCCTGAGCAACAACGACTCGTTGGCCATCCGTAGAGAGATCAGCCAGGATTTCTCCTGTCTCCTTATTGGCAATAATAGTGCCGACAGGAACCGGAATGACAAGCGGTTGCGCCGACCTACCGGTGCAATTCTTGGGTCCTCCAGGCTCACCATTCTTGCCTTTGTACCACCGCCTGTAGCGGTGATCCATGAGTGTCACCGTCCGATGGGTCGCTTCGAGTACGATGTCCGAACCACGTCCACCGGATCCACCGTCGGGACCACCGAGCGGCATTTTCGACTCACGTCGAAAACTCACAATGCCACGACCACCGTGACCGGCCACAACTTCGATGTCGGCTTCATCGACAAAATTCATGGCACTAACCTAGGTCAGGTTCCGAAGAATGTCCCGTTAGTACCACACCGATAGGAAAAGCTGCCCAAAGGGGGAGCTACCTATTGGGGGATAACAGCGACTTTCTTGCGGTTACGTCCGTAACGTTGGAACTGAACAACACCATCGACGGTAGCGAATAGCGTGTAGTCCTTGCCCATCCCGACATTATCACCAGGGTGAAACTTCGTTCCGAGTTGGCGCACAAGAATGTTGCCAGACCGTACAATCTCACCACCAAACTTCTTCACACCACGACGCTGCGCGTTACTGTCACGACCGTTCCGGGTACTACCTTGTCCTTTCTTATGTGCCATGGTTGAACCTCCGGGGCTTACGAAGCCTGGATCGCGTCAATGCGAACGCGTGTGTAGAGTTGTCGATGTCCGTTACGGCTCTTGGAATCTTTGCGGCGACGGAACTTGAACACGGTCAGCTTTGAGCCCTTACCCTGCTCAACGATTGTACCGGTTACCGTCGCGCCGTCCACCAAAGGAGTTCCGACGTTTGTGTTTTCATCTGTACCGACGAGGAGAACCTCGCTGAATTGGACGGTTTCGCCCTTAGCACCATCGATCTTCTCGATGTTACATTCGTCGCCTTGGGCGACGCGGTACTGCTTTCCACCTGTTTTAATTACTGCGTACATGACTCAGGTCTCCGAAGAAGGTGCGCGAACCTAGGGTTTCATCGATTCGATGTCAAGCCAATGTTTCGTTTCCGTTCGACTCTTCTACCATTCTCGCCAGATCTGGACCAAATGGTGCGCGGGCGATCCCGCGCTCTGTGACGATGCCGGCGATGAGTTCGGACGGTGTCACGTCGAACGCTGGATTGGCAACGTGAACATCAATGGGCGCAATCTTTTTACCGAAAACGGTGCGCACTTCATCGGGAGATCGTTCTTCGATTGGGATCTCAGCGCCTGTTTCGATCGAAAGATCTAACGTCGTTGTGGGAGCGGCCACGTAGAAAGGGATTCCATGGCGCTGACAGAGAACAGCCACTTGATACGTTCCGATCTTATTCGCCGTATCTCCATTGGCCGCGATTCGGTCGGCACCCACGATCGCAAAATCGACCTTCCCCTGGGCGATGAGGTGACCCGCTGCATTGTCCGCGATCAACGTGACTGGAATGGACTCTTGAACACATTCCCAAGCCGTCAAACGCCCTCCTTGGAGGTAGGGGCGTGTCTCATCTGCAATCACATGGATCCCCTTACCAGCCGCGTGTGCCGCTCGGATCACACCGAGCGCTGTCCCATAGCCGGCGGTCGCCAAACTCCCCGTATTGCAATGCGTGAGGATTCGAGCTCCATCCGGCACGACCGTGTTTCCATGGGCACCTATGGCCTTATTGGTCGCAATATCCGCGTGATAGATCCTCTCGGCTTCGGCGTCCATCGAGTCCAAAAGCTGATCATGCGCCCCCTGGAACGCTTGAACCAATAACTTCATCTTGTCGATGGCCCAAAACAAGTTCACGGCAGTGGGTCGTGTAGCAGCCATTCGGTCGCACAAGCTGCTAAAATCTGGTCCGAACGTTGATTCAGAAATCGAACGTGCACCGAGAGCCAGACCAAACGCGGCAGCCACCCCGATGGCGGGTGCACCACGAATAACCATCGTTTCTATGGCTTCAGCGACCTCTTCGGCGCTTGTATAGGTGTGATAGATCTCCTCAAGGGGGAGCTTGGTTTGATCAAGCATGATCACGTGGCCCTCTTCGTTGCGACGAATTGGCACAATAAGCTCAGTCATTGGGATTCTCCTTTCAGCGCGGCGCGTAGCGCCGAGTTCACCGCTTGTGGGTTAGCCTTACCACGGGTCTCCTTCATGACTTGTCCCACGAAGAAACCCAAGAGTTGTTCCTTACCGCCACGAAATTCTGCCACCTGGGCGGGGTGACTATCGAGAATTCGAGCGACAATCTCGTTAATGGCTGCTGCATCCGTTATCTGGCCACCGTTTTCCTGGAGCCACTTCTCGGGACTTATCCCAGTGTCAAACATGGCGGAGAAGGCCTGCTTCGCCATCTTTCCAGAGAGCTTTCCTTGCTTGAGGAGACTCAATAAGTCTCCAAGATCTAGGGCCGAAACGGGACTTTCCTGGATATCTTTATCCTCTTTATTCAAACGTCCCAAAAGCTCGCCTGATATCCAATTGGCAGCGATTTTAGGATCGATGCCCAGTGCGAGAATCTCTTCAAAATAGTCAGCACGTTCCCGACTTTGGGTCAGGAGAGCAGCATCATATGCGGAAAGTTCGTACGTCTGCTCAAAACGTTGCTGACGTGCGCGTGGCAATTCGGGAAGAGAGGCTTGAATAGATGCATAGGTCGAATCATCAACCTCAACAACCATCAAATCAGGATCGGGAAA
>MDTD01118317.1_pt1 | contig 10684 bp, 10 predicted proteins | sample 811221 | NCBI WGS metagenome assembly MDTD01 (sample SAMN05326646, study PRJNA326480) | marine metagenome | isolation source: seawater | place: Pacific Ocean: South West | collected 2011
ACATCAAGCGCGCCACGGAAAATACCAGGGAAGCCAAGAACATTGTTTACCTGGTTCGGGAAGTCAGTACGACCGGTACCGACAACAAAAGCTCCGGCATCAACCGCGTCCTGTGGAAAGATTTCAGGGGTAGGATTAGCCATGGCAAATAATACCGCGTTATCGGCCATTGTTTGAACCATTTCCCTGGTGACCGCTCCTCCAACGGAAAGTCCGACAAAGACATCCGCGCCTACCATAGCCTCAGCCAAAGTCTTTGCCTCTGTCTCAACCGCGAAACGAGCTTTTTCAGGGGTCAAATCTGTGCGGTCCTTACGAATGGTTCCTTTGGAGTCACACAAAATAAAGTTTTCTCTTTTGGCTCCGGATGAAATGTAAAACTCACTGCAGGCAATACCGGCGGCACCAGCTCCGTTAACAACAAAGCGGCAGTCACCAATGGCTTTACCGGCCAGTTTCAGAGCATTGATAACTCCGGCCAGAGAAATAATCGCAGTACCGTGCTGGTCGTCATGGAAAACCGGGATATTCATTGTTTTCTTCAAAGTCTGTTCTATCTCGAAACAGGCGGGAGCTCCGATATCTTCAAGGTTAATCCCACCGAAAGTCGGCTCAAGACGCTGTACAGTTTCAATCATTTTCGCCGCATCAGTCCGGCCGTTTTCATTAAAAACCCGGTTCAAACAGAGCGGAATCGCGTCGATATCGGCGAAATGTTTGAAAAGCACGCATTTACCTTCCATAACCGGCATCCCGGCTTCAGGACCAATATTTCCAAGACCAAGAACCGCGGTGCCGTCGCTGACAACTGCAACCTGATTGGCTCGGGCTGTATAACGCCAGACGTCAGCCGGATTATCTTTGATTTCAAGGCAGGGCTTGGCGACTCCCGGTGTATAGGCCAGTGACAAATCCTGCTGAGTCTCGCACGGCTTTGAAGCCTTGACTACTATTTTTCCCGGTATCGGCTTTTCGTGATATTCGAGACTGCGCTCTTTAAGTATATCTCTTTCTGACATGATAACTTCTCCTGATAGATTTTCTTATGGACAAACAACTCCTTTCAGCAAATGAAGGAGTAAATATATTTTGTATAGACCAGAACTTAATGAAGATCAATCCTCAAGGTTTTTGAGGTTTTCATCGTTATCTTCCTGATCCCGTTCATTCGAAGAAGACTGCTTTTTGAACTTGTATTTTTCCGGGTAGACAACCCTGACCTCGGAACGGTCACAGATTAGATTGTTGCCAGTGCCTTCAAGTTGAACAGTAACTCTCTGGGTCAGCAGGTTGCGATCACAGATGCGTCCGCGTCCGCCTGGACATTCGCACATATCACCGCGTCGCGGCATTGTTTTTTCGAGTTCCTGATATCCTTCATGCTCATATTTCAGGCAACATTTCAAGCGACCGCACGCTCCGGAAATTGAACTTGGCGTAAGCGATAAGTCCTGTTCTTTAGCCATCCTCACGTTAATTGAAGCAAATTCGGTAATAAAACGTTTACAGCACAACTCCTGGCCGCAAACACCAAGGCCGCCGCAAATAGCAGTCTCATCACGAACCCCGATCTGACGCAGTTCGATTCTGGTATTCAAAGCCCTGGAAAGATCTTTTACCAACTGACGGAAGTCAACCCGGCCATCTGCGGTAAACTGCAAGGTCACAAGTTTGCCGTCGAGCGAATAATGAGCATTAAGCAGTTTCATATCAAGCTTGAGGTCATCGATCAACCCCTGGGCGGTACGCATTGCGCTTTTTCCGCGCATCTCGTTTTCATGGGCCCGGCTTTTATCGTGAACTGTAGCCTTCCGCTGTATCTTGGGCAGTTCCTTCTTCTTGTTCTCGTCCATCCTGGATTCACCAAGCGGACCGGCTTCACTCACGACCTGACCGTAATCGACATAGAAATCCTTGCGGATAACACACCAGTCACCGTTTTTAATCCCCATACTGGCAGGCGCTTTACTCTGATACTTGGCCCCGTTATCGAGTTTTATCAAATATAAAATATCCATATTAATCACTTCTCTTTTTCATAATCAATAAATACATCGTGGTAATATAGCACGTTTAGAACTTTTGTCATCAAAAATCAGGATAAAAGAGCTATTTAAATTGATTTTTTTATGAAAAGGATATAAATATATCTCAATGACATAATTCTTTACACATAACTGATTGATAAACTGGAGATATTACAATGATCAAACGCAACGGTCAATATGAGTCTGAAGTCCGTGAAAAGATGCGCGGCGGCGAAGGTGAAGTGAAAATTGAACACTTCTGGAGCAAAGACGAAATGCATGCAAACAACCGCCTGTTTGCCCGGTTGACACTGGCTCCCGGCAGCAGCATCGGCTTCCATGAGCACAACGGGGAAGAAGAGGTGTTTGTAGTGGTCAAAGGACGCGCTGAAGCCGATGACAACGGCGAAACCGTTATTCTGGAAGCCGGCGACACCATTTTGACCGGCGGAGCCGGACACGCCATCAAAAGCATCGGGAATGAACCGCTCGAACTGGTTGCGGTCATATCCTCATACACCTGATTAATCACACAATCGTCTATCAAAAAAGCTTACAGCCTAACGTTAAACCGACGGAATGCTGTCAGGTTTTGTTTGCCATAAACCCTTTTTAGACAAAATAAAAGGTGTTTACAGGTTGACATTTCGAGATATTTTTGTAAATTAACAGTTTGGCAATCCCCGAATAGAACATTTTTCATGTTCCGGTGTCATTATTCTAAATATTTTTAATGTATATTATATAAAAAAGTTAATGAAAGGAAGTCAAATGACAACTGAAAAAGAAGTCAAAGACACTCAAAATGAGACTCCGGTTGAAGAGACTCAGGAAAAGCCGGCTGAAAAGCCAGCCCCGAAAAAGAAATTATCAAAAAAAGAACAGATAGCGGAACTCGAAAAGAAGGTCATCGAAGGCGAAGATAAATTTTTGAGGCTGCAGGCGGAATTTCAGAATTACCGCAAAAGAGTAGCGAAAGACCTGGCCACTGCCAGAGTCAACAGCCTGACTGATACCGTTGCACCGTTCCTGCAGGTATTTGACCATTTCAGCATGGCAATGCAGGCATCAGAATCGACTAGCAACCTGGAATCCCTGGTCATGGGTCTAAATATGATCCTGGGCGAATTCCAGAAGGCAATGGATGAACTCGGCGTAACAAAATTCAATGCCGTCGGTGAAAAATTCAACCCGGAGCTGCATGAAGCGGTCGCCAATGAACCTTCCGACGAAGTTGAAGAAGGCATTGTCATCAGACAATGGTTCAGCGGCTACAAGCTTGGTGAACGCCTGCTCCGCCCGGCCTCTGTAGTAGTCAGCAGCGGTCCGGCGGTCGAAGAGGCTAAAGAGGAAGAACCTGAAACTGGATCAGACGAAGACTAAAAGAGAGGATATGCCTTATGGCGCAAGACTATTATGAAACACTCGGCGTAAGCAAAGGCGCTACCGCCGCTGAAATAAAGAAAGCATATCGCAAACTTGCGATTAAATACCACCCGGACAAGAACCAGGGCGACAAGAGCGCTGAAGATAAATTCAAGGAAATATCCCAGGCCTACGAAGTGCTTAGCGACGAAAAGAAACGCAGTCAGTACGACCAGCTCGGACACGATGCGTTTACCAGTTCCGGCCGCGGCGGCTTTGGCGGTGGCGGCGGCGGCTTCCACGACCCGTTTGACATTTTCAGCCAGGTATTCGGCGGTGGCGGCGGCGGAAGCAGCATCTTCGAAGATCTGTTTGGTGGCGGCGGCGGTCGTTCCCGTTCCGGCGGCATAGACGGCTCAGATCTGCGTTACGACCTGGAAATCGATTTTGAAGACGCAGTATTCGGCGCTGACAAGAAAATTACTATTCCGAAACTCAGCGGCTGTAAGCGCTGCAACGGCTCCGGCTGCGAACCCGGCAGTAGCAAATCAACCTGCCATCGCTGCAATGGAACCGGACAGGTGGTTATGTCCCAGGGATTCTTCAGTGTCCGCCAGCCATGCCCCCAGTGTAACGGTACCGGTGAGTCTATCGACAAGCCGTGCCATGACTGTCATGGCGACGGTCGCGTCAGAATCGAAAAGAAACTGCAAATTCATATTCCGGCCGGCGTCGATACCGGTTCGCGCCTGCGCGTCAGCAACGAGGGCGAAGGCGGCACCAGAGGCGGTCGCACCGGTGACCTTTATGTGGTTATCCACGTGAAGGAACATGACATATTCCGTCGTGAGGGTAATGACATCCTGTGCGATGTTCCGATCGACTACCCGACCGCCACCCTGGGCGGAACCGTCGAAGTGCCGACCATTACCGGCAAAGCCAAGCTTAAAGTGCCGGAAGGCTGCCAGAACGGTACCGTTCTGCGTATGCGCGGCAAAGGCGTGCCGTCCCTGCGCGGCGGAGCCCGTGGCGACCAGCACATCAGAATCTTTGTTGAAGTACCTAAAAAGCTTAACGGAAAACAGCGTGAAGCCCTGCAGGCTTTTGCTGACGCAATAGGAACCAACGGCCATCATCCGCAGCGTGAATCGTTCCTCAAGAAAGCTAAACGTTTTCTCGGCGGACAATAACCCGGAAACAATATGTCTGGTAAAAATAAAAAATCCGATAAAAAAGACGGCAGCAGCGTTTTAGCAAGGAACCGCAAAGCCTTTCACGACTACGAGATTCTCGAGACTCTCGAAGCCGGAATCGAATTGCGCGGTACTGAAGTAAAAAGCTGCCGCAACGGCGGCATTTCCCCGGTCGATGCCTTTGTCCGCATCGAGAAAGGGGAAGCCATTCTGCACAGCCTGAATATCGCGCCGTATGACCATGGCAACCGGTTCAATCACGATCCGCGCCGCAGTCGCCGTCTTTTGCTGCACAAGTCGGAGATATTAAAACTTAGCGGCAAGATCCGGGAAAAGGGATTCACCATCGTTCCTTTGAAATTCTATCTTAAACGAGGCCGCGTCAAAGTCGAGATAGCCGTTGCACGGGGTAAATCTTTCGGCGACAAGCGTGAAACCCTGCGGAAGAAACAGGACGATATGGACGCTCGACGCGCAATAGGCAAGTTTACCAGATAAACTCCTCATAACGTTATCCTTCGTACGGATAAAAAAAGCGCACACGATAAAACAACGTGTGCGCTTTTTTTATACTATCTGTAACTTACTGCCGTACGTCGCTGGCCAGTTCGCGGTTCTGGAAAAGTGCAACGGCCCAGGTGCTGCAGAACAGCATGTAGAGGATAACATAAACAAAAGAATAGACAATGTACATCCAGGGAATTGGTTGATTAGCCGCCAAAGCGTCAGCCAGCCAGAAAAACTGCCAGTTAGGCAGTAGTGCGTACAGGCATTTAGCTCCAAGCCCCACAAAGTAGGAATCAAATTCCTGATTGAACATATAGCTTGAAATAAGCCCGAGAAAGAAAATTATCGAACATACACAAAGGTTGGCCACCATGTCAAGTCTGGTGGAAAAGACAACCGTTATAGTGCCCATCGCAGCAACTGCGAAAAATATCAGCAACAGTGCGCGGATAAGGAAAGAAATATTTACATCTTCAAGATTCTTGTAGACAAGACTCAGGAAAATAACCGCAAAAATCGGAATTACAATAGCCAGTGCGTTTATCGCAATCGCACTAAAAGAGCGTCCATAAAAATAGTTGGCGGCTATCCCAGCGATAGAGCAAACCACTAACGCGCCGAAATATGAATACAAACCTGGAAGATTGATCCAGAACTGATCCTTTGAAACTCCGACCGCAATCAAAGTGGCCGCATTGCAAATGAATACGAACACCATTAACGCGGCTATGATGCCGAGAATCTTAGCCACAATAAAGCTCCACCTGTGAACCGGCTTCGACATCAACAGCATTACAGTACCATTCTGCATCTCCCGGGTAATGGTATGTCCGGCGCAAAGCACCGCCGTGACCAAACCGAAGACCAGGGTCGTCGCCATCGAACTGTCGATGACCAACTTCATCTGCTCGCGAAAAACAAACAACGTGGCGCCGGGAAAAATGCCGATCATAATAAGAGAAAACATCAGCAGAATAAAAAAGATCGGCTCTCGAATAGACTCACGATAGGTATTTTTCGCTACATGATAGAAATTGAACATGAATTATGGTCTCCGGAACTGAATTATGGTTTTAAATCAAATCATCCTTTTACAAGGTCAGGGGCTTTTGCCGGAGTTAACACTTCCGGCTCCTTGACGTTTTCAGCAGGAGCCGCCGGAGCTTCCTCTTTGACCGGGACTTCTTCAACTTTGAGGGATTCATCGACTTTTACAGTCTCGCCCTTCGGGGTCACCTCCGTTACGGCTTTGTATTCCTCTTTAATCACGACCGGCTTGGCTGTCGGTTTGTAACCGCGTTTCCATTCGTTATAGATGCGGCTGTAATCTTTTGCAAGGGTGGGAATATCAAACAGGGAACCGGCAGAAGCGGCCATTCTTTCCCAATCCTCGCCTTTAAGGATTACCAAAGGAATGTTTTTATCGATCATCTTGATGTATTTATCGCCAACATAGCGCTTGTCACCGATCACCATAACCTGCTTCGGGTTGACAAAACGGATGAAGCGGGGCAGATCTTTTTCGAGAATCTGCAGGCCGTCAGCGGCGTTTCCTTCGGCGTTTTTACCGGCCGGGAAGAAAAAGATATTGTCTTTACCTTCGCTTGAACTCGGAACTTGAACGTATGGTTGACGATTAGTCGCCATCATCAACTGGGCCAGAATTAACGGCGGCTTGTAGTTGGCAGTCAAAACCAGTGTATTGATGTCGCCTTTGGGACCGCTGAACGGAGCGGACCAGTCAAACGCGAATACCGAGACTCCCAGCGTCAAAGCCAGGATTGTGGTCATTTTTTTGATTCTGCTGATAAAAAGCATTTTGGATTTCCTTTTCTCTTTTTCCGGCGTTATAAAATCACGGCAACCATGCCGACTTTCACAAAAACGAATCCAGCATATAGCGTACAGGTCCTGACGCCTGCCGATATTAAACTTAAAGTATCTTTATTTTGGACAAATACAAATTAAGAATGTTCATTTTTTTTAACAAAAAAGCAATATCGCAGGGATTATCCGGCCGCATCGCGGCATAGAGAGGATAGAAACAAGAATAAAACAAGTTGAATAAATATGATTCACCGCTTGAAAAAATCGGCGAACTGAAATATTTTATATACATTGCTAAAATGCGGGCGTAGCAAAACGGTTATGCCCTGGCTTCCCAAGCCAGTCACGCCGGTTCGACTCCGGTCGCCCGCTCCAGATATTCCTTGCTTCCTGCATTGTAAAGTATTTGCTCACTTTTCTTTATTTATTACAAACAGCTTTATTTCATCAACTTGACAAAACCGCAATACTGATGTATTCATATTGATTGTCGCCAATTATAAAAATATTCTGGTAAAACTAAGTTGAACAAACTACTCCGTTTTCTAAAAACTCACTGGATGCTGCTATTGCTCATAACTTATGCGGTTTGGCGCTGTGGGATTCCGGTTTATGTTGACTGGGATAAATTTCACGAAGCTGACTTAAAGCGTTTTGCCGGCCCGGAGGCTCTCTTTATTACCTTGGCCAATACGATTATTGAACGCGGGGAATACAGTGAAGCTGAAGGACGACCTTATGGGACCAGAACTCCCGGATACTGTCTGTTCATTGCCGGATTTATAAAGCTGTTCGGCAACAACTGGGCTCCAGCACTAGCCATCTTTCAAGCCTCCTGCATCGTTTTTGCCTGTATAATGGCATATATATCAGGAGCAAGCCTGCGCTCACCTCCAGTGGGTGCATTCGCCGGATTCCTGGTCGCTACTTATGCTCCATACCATTATATATCCTGCCTTCTGCTCAGGGAGCCAATCTGCCTGGCCCTGTTTTCTTTAATTATGCTTTTATTGATAAGGAGGCATTATCGTAACTGGTCCTTTATTGCAATGGGACTTTTAATCGGAATTACCGCAATGCTCAGAGAGGAATTTCTGCTTCTTTTTATCCCATGCTGCGCCGCGGTCATAGTTGGAGAGTTCGGTTCTTGGAGCAGCATTAAACAGGACTACAAACAGAAGTGGCGCAAACCTATGCTCAAGTGTGCAGGAATATTTGCATTGATCATATTGGTATTTTCCCCATGGATAATCCGAAACGCAATTGTATTCAAACGTTTCCAGATGACCGGAACCCTTGGCGGAGTGCAGTTATATATAGGCAACAACCCTACTATCAGGCCTTTTGATTATATTTATGAATATAGTTTTCTCGCAAGGGTACCTGAAACAAAGACTCACAACGACTATGAAGTAGGCAAAATATATCAGCGCAGAGCGTTGAAATTCATCTTCCACAACCCGGACAGGGTAATTGTCAACGCCATCGACAAAGTTCGGATCGTCTTCCAAAACAGCGTGAATAACGCAAATGATTTTCCGATAATTTTTATTGGCATATTCTTTGGCATATTTATCGGAGCTCATTTCAAGCTTGGAACAGGGAAGATATTACTTCTGACAACGGCTTTGACTGCTGGTTTATATATACTCATCTGGCGCGGCAGCTTTACTATAGGACTGCTGTTACCCAACCTTGAATTCGGCATATTGTTCCGAATTCTCGGAGTTTTAGGCTTTTTGTATATGATTTGGCTGCGAAAAGAGTTGGCTATGGCACTGGTATTCCCCACAATGTTCATGGTCAACATTGTATTTATTCCCCAACACCGTCACCGGTGGATAACCGACTGGCTGTTCATGCTCTGGATGACGATCCTTCTCAGGGACCTGGCGGTCTATGTTATAAATAAACAGAAGAATCGCCTCGTATCCAAAGTATCCCGGGAAAATTAAAGGCTAAAGTTTTCTTAGACTTTTGCGCCTGTCCTCCTTGACTAAACATATATAATGGACTAAACTATTTGTCACCTTGGCATTCAATAATTGTTTTAGCCTGGCATGATGTTTATTGAGACAGTCGGGGGATATTGTTAACTGGCTGAAACAGTTTATTATCTTATTATTAGCACCCCCAAAAACGATAAAACCGAAGAGAACTGAAATGGATGACTCAAAAAAAGAAACTGTTCTATTGTCTGTAGTCATACCTGTATACCTGGCGGAAAAAACTTTACCGGAGTTATGCTCCAGGTTGAACAAGGAGTTTGAAAAAATTCCAGGTAAGTGCGAAGCCATATTGGTCGAAGACGGCAGCCCGGACCAATCCTGGAAAGTCCTCGAGCTGGAGGCGGCAAAATACAACTTTATCAAAGGAATCAAGCTCAGCCGTAACTTCGGCCAGGAACAAGCCCTGACAGCAGGACTTGACTCAACAAGTGGAGAGTGGATAGTAATCATGGACTGTGACCTTCAGGATGCACCTGAAGCAATATCAAGTCTTTTAAGTCATATACGCGCGTCAGATTATGATCTAGTGCTGGTAAGGCGCAAAAAACGCAAACATGGCTTATTTAAAAGGCTATTCTCAAGATGCTACTACAAATGCTTCCAGTTTTTTTCATCAATACAGCTGGACCCTGATGTCGGCTGTTTTCGCATCATGCACAAACGCGTAGTAAAATCCTTTTGTGGAATGCGAGAAGCCCACCGTTTTTTAGGCGGAATGATAAATTGGCTCGGCTTCAATGTCGGGTATATGGACTTTGAGCATCAGGAGCGAAGCGAAGGTAAGTCAACATATACACTTTACAAACTTTTTAAACTGGCATTTGACGGCATATTCTCTTTCTCGAATAGACCGCTATATATTTCCATTACACTTGGAGCCATTGTTTCTGTAACCGCTTTTTTAATTGGAGCATATTATTTATTCAAACATTTGTTCATCCAGAAAATAAACGTATTAGGATGGACCAGCCTAATACTTTTGATAACTTTTTTCAGTGGATTAATCTTGATCAATATTGGAATAATTGGAGTTTACATTGGTAGAATTTATGATCAAGTAAAAAAGCGTCCCTTATATATCATTGCTCAAATGACTAATAATGAAAGCTCAAGAGGCCAGTAATACAAGGGAAATGAATGATTAAAAAGAAGAAATTGAAAATTGGCTTTATTGGTGGTGGACTTAATTCAGCGATCGGGGTTTCTCACAAAATAGCGGCAACCATGGATAACAGATTTGAGTTAGCTGCAGGTTGTTTCAGCCGTAGTTCAGAAATCAATACCCAAACAGCAGATGCATGGCTCGTTGATAAAAAATATAACAGCTATCACGACTTACTGAAGGAAGAAAAGAATAGTCTGGATGCGGTGGTAGTCATCACCCCTACAAGTGCCCATACTGAAATTATTGTTGAGGCTTTAAATTCACATATTCCAGTTATATGCGAAAAGACTTTAACTACCTCTCTGAGTAATGCTCTGGAAATAAAATCTGTATTGGAAGAGAAAGACGGCTTTTTGGTTACAACCTATAACTATACCGGATACCCCATGATCAGGGAGTTAAAAAATATGATAGAGTGCGGTAAGTTGGGTAAAATACTTCATATAAATATTGAAATGCCCCAGGAAAGTTATATCAGACTGAACAACGAAGGAGAAATTAATTACCCACAGGAATGGCGGCTCAAAGATTATGCCATACCCACACTCTCTCTAGACTTGGGGACACACCTCTCATCCATGATCCATTTTC
>MDTD01165163.1_pt1 | contig 10683 bp, 10 predicted proteins | sample 811221 | NCBI WGS metagenome assembly MDTD01 (sample SAMN05326646, study PRJNA326480) | marine metagenome | isolation source: seawater | place: Pacific Ocean: South West | collected 2011
GGCTTTGAATAACCTTTAACAGATTCTGTAAAGATTTCATAACCATTTTCTGTAATTCCTACCGTGTGTTCAAATTGTGCTGATAGCGATTTATCTTTAGTTACTGCAGTCCAGCCATCATTCAAGACTTTTGTATCAAATTTTCCAGCATTTATCATTGGTTCAATTGTAAAAGTCATACCAGGTTTTAATTCTTCGCCACTATTCTTTTTACCATAGTGAAGAATATTTGGTGGTTCATGAAATGTATTGCTAATACCATGTCCACAAAAATCTCTAACAACAGAAAAACCTTTTTCCTCAATATATGATTGAATAGTAAAACCTATATCTCCAAGTTTTATGCCAGGTTTCAAAATTTTTATTGCCAACATCATTGACTCATAAGTTGCATCAATTAGATTATTTAATTTTACTGAAGTTTTTCCTATAGAAAACATCCGACTGGTATCTCCATAGTACCCATCAACAATTGTTGTGACATCGACATTCAAAGCATCTCCATCCTCTAAAATTTTTTCTTTAGAGGGAATACCATGACAAACAACGTGATTTAAAGATGTGCATAATGATTTTTCAAATCCTCTATAATACAGTGGTGCAGAATATCCACCGTTATCGCGAATGAATTCATACCCCAGCTTATCAATATAATCTGTAGAAATTCCTGTCTTAATATTTTCTGAAAGCATATCCAGAGTTTTAGCAGCAAGTTTTCCAGCTACTCTCATTTTTTCAAATTTTTCAGAATAATTATTCATCAATAATATTTATTTTTCTTTCAATAAAAATTTTTTTTGTATTAATTTTACATCTATAAGCCAGAAAATTTACACCAGCTTTTTTTGCATTTAAATAATTTACATAATATTCACTATCTATATCTTTTGCTATTTTAAAATTTTCCATATTTTGAATTTGTACTAAAAAAATTAAGTATGCCTTATAGCCTTTCTTTATGGCATCAATAAGAGTTAGAAGATGTTTTGATCCCCTAGAGGTAACTGCATCCGGAAATTCAGCCGTTTTTTTATCTCTAAAAAGAGTGACATTTTTAACCTCAATAAAGCTTTTTTTGTTATTTTTTTCTAATAAAAAATCAAACCTTGTCTCATTATTAAAAAATACCTCAGATCTTATTGTATTATTATTTTTTAATTCATTAATTAGATTATTTGATAGTCCATGATAAACGATCCTATTTGCCATATGTGTATTGACACCAACGAGATTATTTCTAGACTTAATCAACTCTAAACCATATTTTAGTTTTCTTTTTGGGTCGTTATGTTTTGTTAGGTATACTTCATTACCTTCATCTAAAAGACCTTTCATTGAACCTGTATTGGGGCAATGTGCTGTCACAATTTCTTTGTTTAATTTAATATCAACAAAAAAACGTTTATATCTTTTGATTAATTTGCCTTTTATTAAAGACTTGGAAAATTCCATATTCAAATTATACATAATAAAATGACAAAAAACACAAAAGTAAACGCGGCTATTCTTATCATAGGCAACGAGATTCTCTCAGGGAGAACACAAGATACAAATACAAGCACTTTAGCTTCATGGCTTAATTCATTAGGTGTGAAAGTAAGTGAAGTAAGAATTGTCCCAGACATAGAAAAAAAAATTATTGATAACTTAAATTTTTTAAGAAAAGATAATAATTATGTATTTACTACTGGAGGAATTGGACCAACTCATGACGATATAACTGCTAAATCTGTAGCAAAAACTTTTGGAAAAAAATATCAAATTAATCAAGAAGCTTTTAAAATATTAGAAAATTATTATAAACCGGGTGAGTTTAATGAGGGAAGGCAAAAGATGGTATGGATGCCAGAAGACGCGAAACTTATTTTAAATCCAACAAGTGGCGCACCTGGATTTAGCATAGATAATGTTTTTTGTTTGCCAGGAGTACCGTCAATATTAAAATCTATGCTAGGTGGTTTAAAAAATAGAATTGTCGGTGGTAAACCCATTTTAAGTCATACTATTAGTCTGAGAACAGTTGAAAGTGAAATTGCAAATTCACTAACGATGGTTCAAGAAAAAAATAAAGATGTTGAAATAGGAAGCTACCCTTTTTTTCATGCAGGTAAATTAGGTGTTTCAATTGTTATTCGATCTGAAAGTCAATCTAAAATTAATAATTGTAATGATCAAATTTTAGAATTTATAAGTCAAAAAAAAATTGATGTAGTGGAACGATAAATGCTTTACTTCGCTTATGGCAGTAATCTTCATCATTTTCAAATGAAGCGCAGATGTAAAGATAGTATTTTTTTAAAAAAAATAAAATTAAAAAACTTTAGATTAACTTTTAGAAGTAAGTATAGGGCTGCTGACATAGAGCCAAAAAAAAATTCATACGTACCAGGAGGATTGTTTGAAATATCAAAAAATGATGAAAAAAAATTGGATGTGTACGAAGATTTTCCAATTCTTTATAAAAAATTTTATTTTAATTATTATGGAAAAAAAGTAATGACTTATACAATGGTAAAAAAAACTTTATTTAGATTTCCTACAGAAAGATATCTAAATATAGTGTCTAAAGGATATAAGGACTGTCAACTTGATTATAAATATTTAAAAAAAGCATTATCAAATTTATAATTTAAAAAGTTTCGTATATTTTTAAAGATCTAGTTTTACTTGCTTCAAGTGAGTAAATCATTTTAAATTCTTGAGGAAATTTACCTTTGTAATTATTTATAGCAATTATATATTTTTTTTTTGAAGGGTATATTTTTTTTACTTTTGACAAAAACTTATATCGATCTTTAATTTTTTTAAAAGGATCAACAAGTATAAAGCATTTTGAATTAAATTTTTTTAAATTAAAATTAAAAATATCACCACAATAAAGCTTCACTTTCTTCTCTTTTATTTTTTGAGCAGTTTTATGAACATCACCATCATATTCAACACCATAAGATTTAATATTATTCTTTTTACTTAAAAAGTTAACTACTCTTCCGTAACCTGAACCTACGTCAACAATAGACCTAATATCTTTTTCCTTTAAGAATTTTGATATTATGTGTAGAAAAAAATAAACACTTGGCACTGTATCAGTTCTGATTGAATTATTTTGTACTTTTATTTTTGGAACAAATTCTCTAAATCTTATTGTGTAGAAGATTTCAAAAAAGAGTACTTTAAAAAAAATTTTATGATACGATCTGATGAAGTTGAAAAAATAATTAGGTTTTTTCATATAAATTAATATTTAAGTAGTGTATTAATCAAAAAAGTGTATTTTGTCTGAAAAATTTTATATATAGAATTATTATTCATGAAAATTCCAAAAACAATAAAAATTAAGAGATGTAGACTTTGTAAAAACAAAAAACTTAAACAAATCTATAATTTTGGAAATCACTTTGTCAGCAATTTTGTTAATAAATCCGAAGTAAAAAAAGGTGTAAAGGCACCTTTAAACCTAGTTTATTGTAAACAGTGTAAGTTACTTCAACTTGAACATTCTGCTCCACAAGAAATAATGTATAAAAAATTTTATTGGTACAAATCAGGTATCACAAAAACTATGCGAGACGGTTTGAAAGAACTTTATCAAGATATAAAAAAAAATTGTAAAATCAAACCAGGTGACGTTATTTTAGATATTGGTGCGAATGATGGTACTTTATTAAAATATTTCAAAAAAGATCGTATAATAACGATTGGCTGCGAGCCAGCAAACAATCTTAAAGACGAGTTAAAAAAAAATTGCCATTATATGATTAATGATTTTTGGCACACTAAGCATTTAAAAAAGATACCATCTAAACATCAAAAACTTAAAGTTGTTTCAGCTATAGGTATGTTTTATGATTTGGAGGACCCCTCAGAATTTATCAAACATGCTGCTGATGCCTTGGATGATGATGGAATATTTGTTGCACAATTAATGTGTTCGCATTCTATGTTTAAAACAAACGACTTAGGTAATATTTGTCACGAACATTTAGAATATTATTCTTATGAGTCACTCAAATATTTATTTGAAAAAAATGGTTTAAAGATTTTTAAAATGAGTGAAAATGAAATCAATGGTGGCTCTTACAGAATATATTGTAAAAAAAATATAAAAAAATCAATAAAATATAAAGAGCAAGCTGGTTATAACGAAATTATAAAATTTGTAAAAAGAGTTAAACAAAATAAAAAAGTAACATTAAAATTTATTAAAGAGAATGTTAAAAAAGGAAAAAAAATATTTATATATGGAGCTTCAACCAAGGGTAATACGCTTTTGCAGTATTACGGACTGACAAATAAACAAATCCCTTATGCAGCTGAGAGGACTAAAACTAAGTGGGGAAAATATACGATAGGATCAGGAGTCAAAATAATCTCAGAACAGGAAGCTAGAAATCTTAAACCAAATTATTTTTTTGTTATGCCATATGGTTTTATAAAAGAATTTATAAAAAGAGAAAAAAAATGGTTGAGGGGTGGAGGAAAATTTATTTTACCTTATCCAAAATTTAAAATTCTAAATAAATGAATAGAAAAATTTCTATTATTTTATCAACGTATAACGAAGCAAATATTATTGAGAAAACTATAAGTGAAATTTTTGACAAAATAAAAGATGTCGAAATAATTTTAGTTGACGATAATTCAAATGATGGAACTATTGAAAAACTCAAAAATATTAAAAATGATAATTTAAAAATATATTCACGCAAACAAAGGGGGCTTGCGTCCGCATTTCTTCTCGGAATGATTAATACATCAGGAGACTATATTGGGTGGACAGATTCTAATATGCCACAACTCACAAAACATTTTGATGAAATGATTAAAAGATTAGATGATTTCGATTTTATCTTATTGTCTAGATATGTTGAGGGTGGTGGAGATCAAAGATCAAAATTAAGAATATTATCCAGCAAAATTTTAAATTTTTTTTGTAGAATTATGCTAGGTGGTGAAATTAGAGATTATACTAGTGGAATTTTTTTAATGAAAAGAGATGTTTTGAATAAAGGGGTGCCGATTGCATATGGTCATGGAGAATTTTTTATTGAATTTTTATATAAATTGAAGAAAAATAATATTAAAATTCTAGAGTTACCCTACATACAGCCACCTGATAAAGAAGGAAGCAAAACAGCTTCAAGTCTATTTAGATTTTTCATATTAGGTTTAAATTATTTAATTAGAATATTTATAATTAGATTTAGAATAAATTAAAATTATGATTGAAAAAATTTTTAATAAGAAAAAAATGTACGCATTAATAGTACGAAGTAGCTACAGAAGGAAAAAAGGAGTAAGTTTTTTTACTGACGATAAAGCTACCCAACAATTTGGATACATGAATCATAAAAAAGGCCATGATATTTTACCTCACAGACATAATAAGCGTTATTCAAAAATATTTTGGACAACAGAGGTAATTATAATTTTAGATGGAATTTTAAGAGTAGACTTTTATAATGATAAGGAGAAATATCTTCATAGCAAAAAACTTTATAAGAATGACTTGATTATGTTATCTGCTGGTGGTCACGGATTTAAAGTGTTGAAAGATGTAAAAATGATTGAAGTAAAACAGGGTCCATATTCTCTAAAAATGGATAAAATTAAATTTAATCAAGTAGATGAAAAAAAAATCAAGTTTAAGTAAAAAAAGTTTTATACCGGTTAGTAAGCCTTATGTCTCTAGTGATGATGTAAAATCTGTCACAAAAGTTTTGAAAAAGGGTTGGATTTCTTCCGATGGCCCTGAAGTAGAGATATTTGAAAAAAGATTTTCTAAAAAAGTTAATAGAAGATTTTCAATAGCTGTATCTAATGGTACTGCAGCTCTAGAAATAGCAATAAAAGCTTTAGGAATAAAAAAAGGAGATGAAGTAATAATTCCAAATTTTACAATTATCTCCAATGCAATTTCAGTAATAAAACAAAATGCAAAACCTGTTTTAGTTGACTGTGATATAAACTCTTGGAATGTAAAAATTGAGGACATTCAAAAAAAAATTACAAAAAAAACCAAGGCTCTTATGATAACTCATATTTATTCATTTGCTAACGATATGGATAAAATTTTAAAGATATGCAAAAAAAATAATATTTTTTTAATTGAAGATGCAGCTGAAGTTTTGGGTTTAAAATATAAAAATAGACCTTGTGGTTCTTTTGGAGATTTAAGCACTTTTAGTTTTTATGCTAACAAGCAAGTAACAACTGGAGAAGGTGGAATGATTTCAACAAACAACCCAGAATTGAGAGATAAATGTAAAGATATCCGAAACCTTTGCTTTGGAAAAAAAAATAGATTTAATCATGACGATATAGGTTGGAATTACAGAATGACAAATATCCAAGCTTCATTAGGTATAAGCCAATTAAAACGTCTAAATTCAATAGTAAAAAAAAAAATGTATATAGGAAATTATTATTTTAAGAAACTAAGTAAAAACAATCATATCCAAATGACATCACCAAATTCCTCAAACTCTAAAAATATTTACTGGGTTGTCGGCATATTAATTAAAAATAAAAAGATGTTAGCATCTGAAGTAATACAAAAGCTAAGATCATATGGAATTGGCGCAAGGCCTTTTTTTTGGCCAATGAGTGAGCAAAAAATTTTTAAAAAACTTAGGATTTTTAATAAAAGAAAATATCCTAATTCAAATTATTTAAGTAAATATGGATTTTATATACCTTCATTTTTAAAGATTAAAAAAACAGAGATGGATTATATTGTAGAAATATTAAATAAAATATTTAAGATAAAATAAACTCAATTATATTTTATTAAAATGAAAAATAACAATATCTTTAATGAAAAATTTATTAATACGGATACTAAAAGTATAGCTTCTAAACTAGATAATGAAGGTTTTATTTTCATTGAGAATGCATTTAATACCTCATTTTTAGATTCACTTTTAACTGAAGTAGATAATAATAAGTTTTCAGTTAATAGAAACTGGACATCAGGAGTTTACACTGAAAAACAATATTACGTTAAACATTTACTTGGTTGTTCAAAATCTTTTTACCAATTATCATCTAGTTCTGGTGTTTTTGATATTTGTGATCAATACTTTAATGGTGATTACCGATTGAAAGCGTTTAGATATTATGAAACGTATTCAAAACATAAAATGGAATGGCATACAGATAATAAAATAACAAAAAAAGCAGGAAATAAATTTAGTGAGATACCAGGCATTATTTTCATTGTATATTTAAATGATGTCCAAGATGGAGAATTTCAATATGTTAAGGAGTCTCATAAAATCTCAAATGTTGAGGCGTATAATGTCTATACAAATAAACAAATTTTAGAGGAGTTTAAAGATAATGTTATTTCTTTTAAAGGTAAAAAAGGAGATATGATCATTTATAACACCTACGGAATTCATAGGGCTAAACCAGTAATTAATAATAAAAATTATGTTAGAAAAAGTTTGTTCTTTCAAATTGATTCTAGTTTATCTTCTGCAGAACCATCACTCTTGAACCCGTCTTATTTTGATAATTTGGATGATAAAACTCTAAAATATTTTGGTTTTGGTTTACCCGCAGAGTCTCGGACTTATCCGGATAGTAATATCAACAGATTACCTATGAAAATCTTTTTTAAAGAAATATTTTTCTCATATATTCCCTATAAACTCCCTAGAGTAATATATATGATGTTTCCAAAAATAATTAGACAGTTTTTTAAAAGATTTTTAAAATCTTAGGACTAACTTTTTATTTATAAATGAAAAAAGTAATTCAAAAGACTAGTTTAATTATATTATGATTTTAATATTTTCTTTCATCATTGGGTTATTTTTTTATCAACTAAATATATTTAAAAACCAAAAACTAAATTATTTAATATTATTTTTAATTTTTTTATTATCGATTTTTTATATTTCTATTGACGTAATTACTGGAGAAGGATTTAATAGATCTTTTTGGTTGCATTTACAAAGTGATTTAAAGGGAGCTACATATGTACCTTACCTGCTAATTTTTTTCTTTAGAGTTTTTGTTTTTTTTATATTTTTTTTGATAGGATATTTTCTACAAAAAAAAATTTTCCAATTTTTCCAAATTAAAAATTATTATCTAAGAATGATTATTTTTCTATCAATTATCTTTTTAAATCCTGCATCTATATCCTTAGTTAAAAGTTTTAAAATGACGTACAACAACTCTATAATTAAAAACAATTTAGATTTTAAAGATTATTTTAAAAGTATTGATAATTTATCTGAAAACTTTGAAAATAGGGATTTAATCATAATTACTGCAGAAAGTTTAGAAAGAACATTTTATACAAATGCAGAAATTAAAAAAAATATAAATTTATCTTTACTAGAAAGAAATGACATAATTGATTTTACAAATATTAATCAAGCCAAAGGTTATACAGACTGGACAATAGCTGGAATCGTCGCCAGCAACTGTGGATTACCACTAGTGCATTATAGTTTTTATTCAAATTTTAATTGTTTGACAGATTTACTGTCTAAAAGAAAATATAATTTAACAACAATTCAAGGCACATCACCTGTATTTGCAGGTAACGGAAACTTTTATAAAATTCATAATGTAAGAAAGATAATTGGTAAAAATGAGATATCTAGTTTTTTTTCTGAAAAAAAAATTGAGTCGAGTTATTGGGGTATTCATGATCATGTTGTTTTAGATTATGCTACAGATCAAATTAAAAATTTAGAAAATCAAAATAATCCTTATGCAGTTTGGATAAATACTGTTGATACACATCCTCCTAATGGGTTGTTATCGAATAAATGTAAAAAAATAACAAAACATGTAAAATCAAATTTTCTTAAGGTTGTTAAGTGCACTGATGCATACTTAAATAATTTTATTAATCAGATAAATGAATATGATATAAATCAAAATAATCTTATTGTCATTCATTCTGATCATTTACTAATGAATTCTCCAATTACAAAAAAGTATTTTAAAGATGAAAATAAAAGAAAAAATTTATTTTTAATTATTGATCCATATAAAAATAGTAAAAAGATAATAGACACTAGAGGTAATACTTTAGATATACCAGCTACAATTCTTGATTACTTAAAAGGTGGTAAAGAATTAGGTTTAGGTGCTAGTTTGCTTTCTAATAACAAAAAAAAAATAGAATCTCTATCAAGTAATAATCAAGATCTATCTTATATAATAAAAGCTTTTGAAAATGATTTAAAAAATATTAATGAAAAGATTACTTTTTTAAATGGGAAAATTTTAACCGATGAAAATTTGATAAATCTAGTAGAGTTTGAGACTGGTTTTAGAGTTAAGTTACCTTTGCTTTCTGTAAATAATGAAATAACAGAAATAAAAACTGATGCCAAAGGATTACCTTCAGAAAAAATAGAAACAATGATCTTTAGAGAGATTGTTAAAAAAAATAGAAAAGTAAAATTTCAAGCTATAGGGAACTGTGATGAAATAAATTTTGCTTTGTTTTCTAAAAAGATTGAATGTAAATTTATGTATGTTGATGTTGATGAAATAGATAATAAAATCAATTTTAAGATATATCCTTATGATGAATATTTTGATAAAAATATATATCTAACTGATAACATTAATAAAAAAGATTTTATTTCAAAAATAAATAATTTAAATGGTAATCCTTATTCTTTAAGTATTTTATTTGAAAATTTTAGAAAAGATATAAGAACTAATCTTAATGAATTTGCACCTGAAATATATCCAGCAATAAATAAATTTTATTTATACTCAAAATATAACTATAAAAAATTTTATTTTAACCTCACTAAAGATAAAAAAGCTCTAGAAAAAAAATTTTTATTAAAAGACGATACTTTAATAGCACATGCAGGAGGGATTATTAATAAAATTCTTTATACTAATTCGCTGGAAGCTTTGGATTATAATTATAATTTAGGAGCTAAATATTTTGAGCTCGATTTAAATTTAACTTCTGATAATCAAATTGTAGCAGTACAAGATTGGAAATCTTGGAAAAAACGTACAAAATATACTGGAGAAATTCCACCAACTCTAAAAAATTTTTTAGAACATAGAATTGATGGTAAATTTTCGCCCTTGAACGATTTAAAAATTTTAGATTGGTTTTTAAGACATCCAGATGCTTCATTAGTCACTCATAGACTTAATGATGCATTACTTTTAAAAAAAGTTTTTAAAGATATCGAGAATAATTTGATTATTAGATTAGGCACTGAAGATTCAATCAATAAAGCTCTATCGAGTGATTTTTCAAAAATTTTGATCTCGCAAAAGATAATTTGGAAAAATAATTATTCTGAAAGTTTTTTAAACTATCTTTTGTATAGAAAAAATGTTCCTTATGGGTTTTCAGTTAGTAAAGATATAATTTATGAAAAACCTAATTTTTTTAAATTAGCAAAATCATTAGGTTTTAAAATATATGTATATGATATGAATGAGGAATTGAAAAACAACATATCAAACATAAGTATTGTTGAGGGTAAAGCTCTATGCAATTTGCATAACTATATAGATGGTATATTTGCGAACGTTATACTTCAAGACAAATTAAGGATATTAGATTTATGTGGTTAAATTAATTCTCTCAAACTAGAACTAGACTAGAACCTGAGGAGATAAAATAAAAAAAATTTACTTATTCATCTTGTTCAATTATAAATATTAGCATAAACA
>MDTD01169457.1_pt1 | contig 10683 bp, 7 predicted proteins | sample 811221 | NCBI WGS metagenome assembly MDTD01 (sample SAMN05326646, study PRJNA326480) | marine metagenome | isolation source: seawater | place: Pacific Ocean: South West | collected 2011
ACCTGATCCCATTTCGAACTCAGAAGTGAAACGAGTTAACGCCAATGGTAGTGCAGGGTCTCCCTGTGTGAGAGTAGGAAATCGTCAGGCTTTTTTATTATTAGGCTCTTAGTAAATTACTAAGAGCCTTTTTTTATGTCTAAGATTATAATCAAGATATGATAATTGGATTAACAGGTGGAATAGGCTCAGGAAAATCATCAGCTGCAAAATATTTCATTGAATTAGGTATTGATGTTATTGATGCTGATGAAGTTTCTAAGAGTGTTTTAATAAAAAACGAACAGGCAAAAAAAATATTCATAAGTGAATTTGGTAATCAATATATTAACAATAACGCAATTGACAGAGATGCTCTTAGAAAAGACATTTTTCAGGATGAAACTAAAAGAAAAAAACTTGAATCAATAATACATCCAATTGTTAGAGATGAAATATCGAAATTTTTAGTTAGTTCAAAAACCATATATAAGATTGTTATGGTTCCTTTAATTATTGAAACGAATTCAACAGATTTTTATGACAAGATAGTTGTGGTTGACTGCGAAACAAATTTACAAATTGAAAGAGCATCATCTAGGGATAATCAAAGTGAAGAAAATATTATTCATATAATGAAGAATCAAGCTTCAAGAGAGGATAGATTAAAGATTGCAGATTATGTAATTGAAAATAATTCTAATCTAGATGATTTAAGAAAAGCAGTAATCAAGACTCACCAAAGAATTTTAGGAATTAAATTAGATGACTAAAGTTAAGTGCCCACATTGTGAAAAAATTACTTCAAGTAAAAAGGATAACGAATTTAGACCTTTTTGTTCTCAGAGATGTAAATTGATTGATTTTGGGACATGGGCTGATGAGCAAAATGTAATTTCAAGACCAATTTCATCAGAAGATTTTTATGAAGAATAAGCTATATTATTTTCCACTCCCCAGTCTCAATTAATGGTTTAGCTTTTTTATATTTCATTTCTTTTGTTTCAGTACCGTTTGAGATCTTGATAACTTCGTTTCTTCCAAGTTTTGGCTCGTCTCTTGTTAGTGGCGGGGTAGATGATTCTTGATTCTGGATAGGTGTCTTAATATCCTCATCTGGATTCGTAATAATAGGTTCAGGCTTTTCTAAAACAATCTCATCCTTTTTTTCTTTCTTAAGTCCTTCAAGAACCTCTTCATTGGCAAACTGAATAGAAAATAATATTCTCACAGTCTCTATATCTATCTCATCCAGCATAATTTCAAACATTGAATACGCTTCTTTTTTAAATTCATTTTTAGGATTTTTTTGAGCATATGCTCTTAGCCCAATACTCCCCCTTAAATGATCAATTTCTGCTAAGTGTTCTTTCCAGTGAACATCTAAAACCTGTAACATCACTTGTTTTTCAAGCAGCAGCCTATTTTCAGCTAATGATGAGTATTTATCTTTATACATTTCATTAGCTTTTGTAATTATTAATTCTGCAATTGATTCAGGTAAGAGTTTTGTATCTTCTTTTATTAATGCATGAATATTTGTTGCAAGTCCATAATTCTCATTTAAAAATTCTTCAAGCTCCTCACTTCTCCATTGAGACTCAATAGATTCAATTGGAATATAATTATTACTAATTCTTTCAAACTCTCTTCTAATCATTGTTTCAATAGTTTCACTTATATCTTCTTCTTCCAATAATTGATTTCTCAAAGAATATATTGCTTGTCTTTGATCATTTGAAACATCATCGTATTCAAGAAGATTTTTTCTTGCATCAAAATTCCTGCTTTCTATCCTTTTCTGTGCATTTTCAATGCCTCTTGACAGCATTTTATGTTCGATATGGTCGTCTCCCATGCCAATTCTCTCAAATAACGCTCTTCTATTATCGGAAATAAAAAGACGTAGTAGGTCATCTTCCAATGAAAGAAAAAATCTTGAATAACCTGGATCTCCTTGTCTTCCTGATCTTCCTCTTAATTGGTTATCTATTCTTCTTGATTCATGTCTTTCAGTTCCTAGAATATGGAGACCACCTGAATTTAAAACCACTTCGTTATTTTTTCTCCAGTCATCTTCAGTTTGATCTTCTTTTTTGCCGCCAAGAACTATATCAGTTCCTCTACCTGCCATATTGGTAGCAATAGTAACCATCCCAGGCCTTCCGGCATTTGCAATAATTTCTGCTTCTTTTTCATGATGTTTAGCATTGAGTATTTGATGAGGTATTTTTTTTGCTTTTAAAAATTCTGAAACTTCTTCAGATGACTCAACAGAAACTGTCCCAACAAGAATTGGAGATGAGTTCTTTCTTAAGGTTTCAATTTCTTCTACAAGAGCTTTATATTTTGCATCCTTGGTCAAAAATACTAAATCGTTATGATCGTTTCGAATCATAGGAACATTAGTAGGAATAATAATTACATCTAATCCATATATCTGATTAAACTCTAGCGCTTCGGTATCAGCTGTTCCTGTCATCCCTGATAAATTTGAAAATAATCTAAAGAAATTCTGGAAAGTTGTTGAAGCAAGAGTTTGTGATTCTCTTTGAATAGGAACATTTTCTTTACATTCAAGTGCTTGATGAACACCTTCACTCATTCTTCTGCCAGGCATTGTTCTTCCAGTATGCTCATCAATAAGAAGCACTTCGTTATTTCTTACAAGGTAGTGAACATTTTTTTGAAATAAAAAATGAGCTCTTAAGGTAGCCTGAACAAATTTCATTATTTTTAAATTTGATACAGAATAAAGACCATCTGATCCACCAATTATGCCAGCATCTTCCAATAATCCTTCTACCAAAAAATATCCATCATCAGTGAGCTCAACACTTCTATTTTTTTCGTCAATTAAGTAATGCCCTCTTTCATTTTCTGATAGGGGCTCTTCTTCAGTTTCTTCTCGAAGTTGTTTAGACAACTTAGGTATAAATTTTCTTATTTGTTGATATAGATCTGAGCTTTCTGAAGATGGCCCTGAAATTATGAGTGGAGTTCTAGCTTCATCGATAAGAATAGAATCAACTTCATCAACAATTGCAAAATCAAGTGAACATTGAACTCTTTCTTCAACTGAGTGAGCCATATTATCTCGAAGATAATCAAAGCCCAATTCATTATTTGTTGCATATATAACATCACACTTATATGCATCGATTTTTTCTTTTATGTCCTGATTAGAGTTAACAACTCCAACAGTTAGACCCAGAAATTCATAAATGGGACGCATCCACTCAGCATCTCTTTTTGCAAGGTAATCATTTACAGTTACTAATACTGCTTTATTGCCAATGGCTGAATTTAAGTATGCAGGCAATGTTGCTACTAAAGTTTTTCCCTCACCTGTTTTCATCTCTGCAATATTTCCTTCTGCAAGTGAAATACCGCCAAGCATTTGAGAATCAAAATGTCTTAGCCCCAATGTTCTTTTACTAGCTTCCCTTACTGCAGCAAAAGCTAGAGGTAAGATAGAGTACAAATCATTATTATTTTTATATTGAACATTGAGCTCATGTTTTAGTTCTTTAAAATAAGAATCTGGTTTGTTTGATAACTCTTTTTCAAGATCATTAGAATGATTAACATGAACCATCATCCTTTTCAGGATTCTGTCATTACTTGAACCGAAAATATTTGATAGAAAACTAAGCATCCTTAAAATTTAAGTGATTAATTTGAATACACTTATTCCACATCCCCAAAAGGTGGCCTTACATAAGAGATTGGGGCATTTTCTGAATTTTCAAACTCTACTGTTTCATAAGCTTCATCATCCTCTATTATCTTTCTTAAAAGCTTATTATTTAATTCATGTCCTGATTTATATCCTGAAAATTCACCAATTAGATTTCCACCAAGCAAATAAAGGTCCCCAATCGCATCTAACATTTTATGTTTTACTATTTCATCATTAAAACGAAGTCCTTCATCATTTAATATTTCATCTTCGCCAAAAATAATCGCATTTGATTCGCTTGCACCCAATGCTAAATTCCTAGACTTCAAAAGCTCTGCTTCGCTCATAGAACCAAAAGTTCTGGCTCGACAAACTTCTTTAACAAATGATGTAGATGAAAAATCTATTATTGATTCTGAGGGAAGTCTTTTGTGAACAGGATGATCAAAACTCACTTTAAAACTAACTTTAAATCCATTGAACGGTTTAATGGTTGCATAAGCATCATCTCTAGTGACAGTAACTTCCTTTTTAACTTTTATAAATTTTTTGAGTGCGTTCTGATCTTCTAATCCAGCAGATTGAATTAAAAAAACAAAAGGACTAGAACTTCCATCCATAATTGGCACTTCAGGCCCATCTACTTTAACTAAACAATTATCGACACCTAGGCCTGCGATAGCTGATAGAAGATGTTCAATTGTAGATATTTTGACATCATCTTTTACAAGAGCGGTTGATAGGCTTGTATCACCAACATTTTCTGCTATTGCGGGGATAATTAAATTCTCATCTACATCTGTTCTAATAAAATTGATACCAGTATTTACATCAGAAGGAATTAATTCCATATTAATGTTTTTACCTGTATGTAAACCAATACCCACAGCTTTTATGGAATTTCTGAGTGTTCTTTGTTTAAGCATCTTATTATTTTATATCCTAATACCTTCGTTGCCTTAAAACTTCTGAAAGTATTATCCCAGTTGCGACTGAAACATTAAAGCTTTTGAAATTTTTATTACCGCTCAAACTAATCAATGAATTGCAGTTTTCTGATGTTTTTGTTCTAATGCCAGATTCTTCTGATCCCATAACTAGGGCACAGGATTCTTTGAAATTTTCATCTAAATAATTCTTATCAGCATGCTCACTAAGACCAAAGATATTAATATTTAAATCTTTTAGATACTTTAAACAATTGATTAGATTGCTGACATTAAAGATTTTAACCACTTCGACCCCACCAGCTGAAACATTATGAACAACTTCATTTAAAGGGGCGCAATGATGCTTGTTAATAACAATTGCATCAACATTTAATACAGCAGCAGATCTTATACACGCACCTAAATTTCTTGGGTCAATAATATTATCAAGAACTAACAAAACTATTTCATCCTTTTTGTTGTTAAGGAATTCTTTTAAATCTTTAAAATTCAAATTATCTTCATTTGTAATAATTGCTTCAGGATCTTGTTTTAATTTTTTGGAAACTTCAAAGTTGATTCCATTTTTTTCGGCTAAAGATATAAGAGCTTGAATTCTTTTATCTTCCCTGGCGTAGGGAATGAAAAGCTTTTTAATTTTTTGAGGATTAAAACTGATAATACTTTCAATGCTATGAAAGCCAATTCTTTTAGCATTATTATTCTTTACTTTCATTTTGGTATAAGTGTAATTTTTCTTTCCTCCGGAGAAACATTTACCAACTGAACCTTGATACTTTGACCAACTCTGAATGTCTTACCGGTTCTCCTTCCTTTGAGTATATTTGCTTGACTATCAAAAATATACCTATCTTTTCTTAAATCAGAGACATGAATCAATCCAGAAATAAAGTAGTTTTCAATTTCACAAAATAGTCCAAATTCTGCCACGCCAACAACATGAGTTGAAAACTCATCTCCTATAAAGTTTTTTAACTTATGGCAAATCATTTGCTGTATTACTTGTCTTGAAGAAACTTCGGCTCTTTTTTCAAGATTTGATAGCTCTTCTAATGCTTCTTCATAAAAATCTCTTGAATCCTCATTTCTAGATTTCTTTAAAATACTTTTAATTATTCTGTGAGCTATTAAATCTGGATATCTTCGTATTGGAGAGGTGAAATGAGAATATTCCTCTAGTTGTAACCCAAAATGACCAATTTCATTAGTTGAATATTTAGCTCTTTTCAATGACTGCAAGATTAGTACATTAAGCACCTTTTTTTCTTCAGCTTTTTCTGAATGCTTAATAAAAGAATTTATTTGATCTATTGGATTTGATAGAGCCTTTGAAGAATATCCTTTCAATGTGAAGAATTTTTTTAAGTTATCAACTTTGATAAAGTCTGGCTCTTCATGAACTCTAAATATTCCAAAACCAATATGTTTTTTAATAAACTTGGCTGCACAAATGTTTGCTGCAATCATTGATTCTTCAATCATTTGATGAGAAAAAAGCCTCTTTGGTAAATTAATTTTTTCAAGGCTTCCATCATCGTTAATAATAAGACTAGGCTCTTGTGATTCGATTTCAAGAGCAGATCTCTTTTGCCTATTTTTTAACAATTTATTTGTGAGAATCTTTAAAGATTCAAGAGAATCAACTATTTGAGAATTACTTTTCTTGTATTCCAAAACCTCGTTATAAGTAAATCTATGAGCTGAGCATATAACTGCTTCAAAAAAATCATATGACTCTATTTCTGCATCTGCATTGAAGTTAATTTCACATACTAAAACATTTCTCTTTTCATTTGGCACAAGTGAACATATGTTATTTGAAATTTTTTCAGGCAACATGGGTACTACTGTATTTGGAAAATATATAGATGTTCCTCTTTTGAAAGCCTCTTTGTCTATTTCTGAATTTTTATTAACTACCTCTGCAACGTCTGCTATAGCAACCCAAAGATTAAAGCCTTCAATATTTTTTTCACATAAAACAGCATCATCGAAGTCCTTCGCATCCTTTCCATCTATGGTGACAAATGGCTTATCACTTAAATTAACTCTTGAATCAGAAAATTCAATATCAATATTTTCTAATTCATCAAAAATATTTTGTGACCATTCAAAAGGAATATTTTGTTCTTCGATGACTTGATTAATGCTTGATTTTATATCGCTCATATCTGAGATTATTTTTTAGTTAATAAAAAGGGCCTAAATCAGACCCTCATAATTTAAGTGTAAATATTCTTTTTTAATGATTATATTCTACTCCAACACCAAAAATTCTTCCTCTTGGGTCATGAACTCTAGTATCAAAACTAAAGTCAGGAGCATCATAAAGTCTTGGAGCAGATTTATCAAAAAGGTTAATAACTGAAAGCTTTATATTTAATTTACCAGTTTTTAAATTGATGTTTCTAGTAGCTGAAATATCCACCATAAAAGAGGATTTAATTTTATTTGTGTATCTCAAATTAACTGCAACAGGTTTTATTTCTCTCTCATTGATATATCCATCAATATACCTAGTATTTACATTAAAGCTCATCTCAGAAAATTTCCAACTAAGAAATGTATTTATTTTTTTTTCAGGAAGTGAGAAGGTGTGATTGTCATGATTAAATTTACCAACTCTATTAATTAATTTAGTTTTATCAGAACTAGGAGTTAGAAAGTTTTTAAGTATTGATGTATCAATAGAGTAATAAATTTCTCCAAATTTACCCAAATCTTTTGTGCTTTTTATAGAAAAATCAAATCCGTTAATTTCGGTACTTTCCTCATTAAAATAACTTGAGGTAACTCCCACCAGATCACCATTTTCATTTCTTGTAATCCTTGAACTTAGTGGATTTTGATTAATAATTGCTTGGGCACTTTCAATTTCAATTCTATCTTCAAAATCTATTTCCCAATAATCAATCAAAACTTTCAAAGCTTTAATTTCATATGTTAAACCAAGATTTATACTCTCAGCCTCAGCAGCTTTGAGGCTTTCGTTTCCAACTAATGCTTGTCTTACAAAGGGTGAGCTATCATCAACATCTCTTACACTTCCTAGATTAATTTCACTTGAAAACATTTGTGCCATCGAGGGCATTACAAAGGATGAAGAAATAGAACCTCTAAATAGTAACTTATCATTCGGTTTGTAGTTTAATGTAATCTTTGGATCAAGAGATTGATCGTTTCCATAATCTTCGTACCTAGCAGAGGTTCTTATATTTACTTGACTATTTAGCATTGAAAATAATTCCATAAAGACAGCTTTGTTATTTCTTGATTTAGAAACATTTTTTCCACCACCTAGAAAAAAAAGATCAGCTGTCTTGAGAAGTTGCCCGTTATCAGTAAATTCTGCTCTACTAATTTCTTCGTAATATATTTCTAAATATTCTTTATTTGAGCTGAAACCATATGCAAGATCAGTGGTATCATTCACACCCTTTTTTATAATGAAATTAAGAGATTTAAGTCTTGCTTCCTTTGAAGAAATCTCAGCTCCCGTAACATAATCAATAAGAGATGCTGGATTTTGACTTGAATCAAATAAATTCCATGTTTGGTCACCATTTATACCTCCGTTTCCATTTAATGCAGCTAAAAATCTTGAATCAATTATGTCAGGCCTGTAGTGATTATTTTTATGCTTACTTTCTGAAAGGGATATTTTTATTTCAGTTTTTTCATCATATGAAAAATTAAAAGTATGATTCAAATTATATTGATCTATATCTTTTGGAGAGAAGGGTGATTTGAATTCAGAGCCTAGAGGTCTTCCATACCAAGTTACAGGAACATTGAAAGGACTCATTCCTTGATTGGGAGTAATTTTTCTAGATAAAAAAGGCAATGCTGGATATGAAGGAGATTGAGGGTTGTCATTCACATCCACCTCTGAATACATTACTTTTAAAGAGTAAAAAATCTTTCCAAAGTTATGATTCAGTGCAGAGTAAATCTTCAAATGATCTTCATCGTTAACAATATTAAATCTGTTGCCATACAAAAATCCACAAGTTGAAGCGTTTACAAGAACTCCACCATTTCCAATACAATTAGGATCAGGTATTTTTTGGTTTTTTTGATATTCTCCTTTCCAAATACCATCATTCACATTATCGGCTTCACTTACCTTAAATGATCTTCCAAGTCCGCTGACTGCTAACTCAGCAATGCCGGGAATTTCCGATGCATTTAAAGGCTCTTTATTTAAAGAGCTTATACTGAAAACATAATTACCATTCTCATAATCAGATCCATAAAGGATTCCAATATTAGTATTATTTTGATCATAATTATCTGTTGACTGATAATTTAATTTCATTTTTATGCCATCAAATTCATCGTAAGTTAGAACATTTATCACACCAGCCACCGCATCAGATCCATACTGTGGCGAAGCACTTTCTTTAACGACCTCAATCCTTCTTATTGCAATTTCTGGAATTATATTTGCATCGACATAACCCTGACCTCTTGTTGATGGAGTTCCAGCAGTTGTATGTCTGTTTGAGTTAAGCAAAAGCAAAGTTGAAGCATTGTCCAAACCTCGAAGATTAATATTAGACATACCTTGATCAACCCCGTCTAAACTATTTGTTTGGAATCTTGAACCAGAAGAGCTAGATAGGTATTTACTGATTTCTGAAAATGTATTTATATTTATTGAATTAAGGAAATCATTGTCTAAAACTTTTGCAGAAACTGAATTTTCATTTACCTCTGTTTGAAGAACACCTGTAACAATAATTTCTTCAATATCTTGAGCGAATGAATAAAAAGACGAAAAGCTTAAAATTAAGAATAGAAAACGCATTGGGATAAAAAATGTATTGGGACATTATGTCCCAATACATTTATCTAGAAAAGAAAAATAATTAGAAAGTTAAGTTAAATTTAACTCCAATATTTTTACCTGGTAACGGCACTTCATTTTTAACCCATGAAGAGTGATTTCTTGCAACTTCATCAAGAAGATTATTACCGAATATTGAAACTCTTAATTCATTGTTATCTCTTAAATTAAATGTCTTTGTGATTCTTGTATCTAGCATTCTGTAACCTTTAGTAACAGTTTCGCCTTCTCCAATATCACTTTGTTTGTCAACATCTTTAAAATTGAGTTTGAAAACGACATCATTTTGTTTATAAGACAATGAATAAATATTTCTTGCTGGATTAATTCTTGGAACAAAATGTCCATCAGAAAATTCAGCATTTACGACATCTCTTCCAAAAGAAGCTTTTAACTCACCCATGCCTAGATCAAAAGTTCTGCCAATTTCAAATTCATAACCATCGAATTCAGCATCTTCTTGCATATAATTTGCATGAATTAAGTTGCCATGGCCATGATCATCATGATCATCTCCATGTTCGTCTTCATCATGATGCTCGTCTTCATGATCTTCGTCTTCATGATGCTCATCTTCATGATCATCGTGATCGTCTTCTTCATCAATTAGAGCTATGTAGTTATCAACATCAGTTACATAAAAACTTGCATATGCATAAAAGTCATCTTTTTCATAATTTAATGTAATGTCAAAGTTGTTTGAGGTTTCACTCTGAAGGGTTGGGTCACCAACTTCAAATCTTCCAGTAGCCATATGTGGGCCATTCATGAATAGCTCAATGACTGAAGGAAGTCTTTCAACACTTGCATAACCAAGACTAATATCAAGATTATCATTTAAGTTTCTGCCAATGCTTACAGCAAAGCTGTTAGTTGTATCATCGATGTTATAACTATCAATGTCACCATGATCCTCATCTGTAACACTTCCTGATCTGTCGATTTGATCCACTCTCATTCCTAGATCAACGTTAAATAAATCAAGATCTTTACTAATGAAATAACCTATAGTGAATTCCTCATTATTTGCAGGATTCATAAAAGCTTCCTCGCCGACAATTGAGTTATCTTCATCTACGATATTTATTACAATTTTTTGATCAGAATTTTCATTAGAAATATCAAAGATAGCTCCATATTCAACTGCTTCGTTTGCAAAAGTAGTTGGAGCATGTTCTTCTTCATCACCATGATCTTCGTGACCTTCTTCTTCTTCATGAGCT
>MDTD01004199.1_pt1 | contig 10682 bp, 6 predicted proteins | sample 811221 | NCBI WGS metagenome assembly MDTD01 (sample SAMN05326646, study PRJNA326480) | marine metagenome | isolation source: seawater | place: Pacific Ocean: South West | collected 2011
AAAATAGCTGCGACACTGCGTGTCGCTCAAGACATGTCACCTCGAAACATCGCCCATTTCAGACATAAGAAAACCGCAGGCTGATGGCGGCCTGCGGTCTCCTTGCGTTTTACTATGTCGTTCACAGTTTCAGATCAATATGCGTAAGCCTGGGGCTCGGGACGCACGATGATCTCTTGAGACTGCTGAGCCTGTTGCTGGCCAGCAGGTTGTGTATAAGTCTGACCGGAACTGCTGTAGGCCTGATAGACCTGCTGTGTCGCAGCCCCGTTGCTGGGAGCCGGCTGAGGTGCTGCTGCACTCTGAACCGTCTGACGCTGCTGTGGGGCGGCCTGGCTCATTGGCATGGTCTGCGAGGTCATGCCTGCAGGCTTGGCGCCCGGTGCACTACGGACAATCGAAGCATTGCCGTCACGTGTCTCCGGTGCATCGCGATAACGCACCTTCATCAAAAACGGGCGACAACCGTCAAAGAAGCACTGGCCCTGGTCGACCACTTCGTCCTTGTCATCCGGCATCAGTGTCCACGTCAACTCCGAAGCCGGGTTGCCGTTGTACACGAAACCTTCAATCTCCGGTTCGCGAGAGAAGTCCAAACGAAGACGCATGCACACCGGCACGTCCATCTTCCAGAACTCTTCGTGTGTGGTCGTGTCCATGAGCACCACCGTCGCCGGGAGGTGCGGCGTGCTGCGGAAGGTGTGACGATCAATACTCACATCCTCCCAACATCCTGTTAAGAACATCACACCCATCAAAGCAATGATTAAGTTCAGCCTGGCCATCGTTGTGAATCCTTTCCCTAAGGCTTAGCATATAGTCCTGTACCCACATGCTGATACATCGGCAAGCAGGCGGAAAGTCCGGTATGAAAAAGAAAAAGACCGAACAAGAATTGTTATCGGCCAACCGGCGTGATTTTTTTCGAAAAGTTTTGCTAAAAGGTCTCGATCACGCCGAATCCGCGGGCAAAGCGATGGCCTCACGAGCCACCCAATTCATCAAACCGGACGACCCAACCCCCCAAAACCGCGCAAATATTGCCGAATCCAGGCCCAAACCAACCCTTTCACGTCCGGATAACTGGTTACGCCCCCCCGGTGCGCTGCCCGAAAAAAAATTTTTACAAACTTGTGAATCGTGTGGCCAATGTGCCCAGATTTGCCCTGCAAACTGCATTTTGATCGATTCAAGTTCCGATAACCCCATCGCAGGCGGCAAGCCCTACATCGAAGCCCGACGCCTGCCCTGCATCATGTGCGAAGACATGGCCTGCATGCAGAGCTGTCCCAGCGGTGCGTTGGACCTTGTCGCCTCACTCAACGACATCAACATGGGCTTGGCTGTCGTGGATCACAGCGTCTGCTTCCGCACCGCCAAAGTCGATGAGGGAGCGGATGAAATCAGCGACTGTCAGCGTGATTGCCAGGCCTGCGTGAGCCAATGTCCCGTCGGTGACAAGGCGCTGAGCATCAATGATGCTGGCGAAATCGAAGTCCACGAAGAAGGCTGCACCGGCTGCGGCGTCTGCGAATGGGTCTGCCCCACCACGCCCGCTGCAATCCAGATCACCCCGATCCGATCCATGGATGACCCAACCCCGCCCGACTCCCAACCGCTTGCGGTTTAGCGCGACAACGCTCGCATTTATCCCACATCGCTCCGCCCAACCTTCATTCCCATTTCCGCCAAACGGGTTGATCATTTTCCTGTGCATGCCATCGGTATCCGTTTTACAATGACACCCAACACGTCACGCACGGGGACATCCAATCATGATCGAACTGATCAACATCACCCATCACTACGGCATCAAGCCCACGCTCCGTAACGTCAATCTCACCGTCAACACCGGCGAACTGCTCTGCGTCATGGGCCCCAACGGCATGGGCAAAAGTACCCTGCTCTCCATCGCTGCCGGACTCTTCTCGCCAATCCAGGGTGAAGTCAAAATCCACGGCAAGGTCCGACGATCGACCATTGAAACTGAAAAAGCGATCCGACGAAAAATCGTCTACCTTTCAGACTCCCCCTGGTTGCCCCCATCAGTGACCGGCCGGGAATATCTCTTTGCCATCGGTAGGATGTATCGCGTTGAAGAAGACCGACTTTTCGATCACGTTGATAAACTCCTGGACCTCTTTGACCTGACAGACAATGCAGACTCGGATATGAGCGGTTACTCCACGGGGCAAAAAAAGAAAATCGGTATCTGCGGCGCACTGGTCACCGAATCACCCGTGATGATTCTCGATGAACCCTTCTCCGGCGGCTTGGATTCCTCCGCGCTGCGTGTACTCCATCAGTTCCTGGCCAAACTCGCCCAGCGGCAGGACATTACCATCATGATGGCGGTCCCCGTCCCCGAACTCGTTGAGGATCTTGCGCATCGCATTGCCATCATCAAAGACGGACAGATCGCTGCCTGTGCCACAGCAGAGGAACTGAAAAACCAAACACAGACCCAAACACTCAGCGACGCCCTGGAACAGATCATTCATCCTGATGGCAATAAGCATGTCGACGACTATTTCGAGGTGTCCTCATGAGAAAAAACCGATACCTTACATCAACCTGGCAAGAACATCGACACCTCATTTCGATCTTCAAGATTCTGCTGATCCCCTATTTTTTATGTTGGCCGGTGAGTGTTTTCGTTGCGAGCATTGCAAGTGAAAACCGACAGGCTGCTGGCGACATGACTCCGACTGATCCAGATGCAGTTCGGCTGGTCTGCCAACTGTTTTTACTGGGTGCGATGACACTGATCGTGATCGTATTTCGCATTGCCAACAATCCATTACTCAGTAAAAACTACAAAGCCTACCTGATCAATAGTACATGGGAATACGGCGATCCCTTACCGTTTGGCAAATGCTTTCACACATGGCTCGATTACCTGCTGATTTTCGGCATCACGCAACTTGCAGCATGGTCAACGCTATGGGCCATGCCGGATCATCCATTTCTGATCAAACTCCAATGGTTCCTGGGCAGCGGTCCTTGGTTTGGTTTTGGCCTGGGAATCGTCGCAGCGGTATTGCTTCTGACATTGCTCAACATCGTGATTTATTTTGGGCAATGTCGTCACCATCGCTATGAGTTGCCGGTGATCACACTTCTATTGCCACTGGTGATTCACCCGCACTACAACGTCTACATCGGCTGCGTAGTTCTGATGGTGATTTACCTGCTGTGCCTCAACGCGGTGCGATACAACCTGCGGACTTTCCAGTGGCTTGAAGCAAATTATCAAACCGACCCCTTCAAACAACTGCGTTCTCAAGCCTATGACATCGGTCGCTACACCGGCACGATGTATTACCTGGCGCCAGACAAACCGTCTTATTCATGGACACTGCGGGGCAAAATGCTCATGGGCATGCTCGGCTGCTGGCTGTTTCATATGACCGTTGTCATCAGCATTGAACTAATGCAACGGATCATGAACGTCCTTGCTCGTGAAGCAATGGAAAACCCGGAAATGTCGGGCTATCGACTTCCCTCCATCGTTGACAAACATCAGATCATCTATTTTCTGGTCATACCCGTACTGGGTTTCGCTTTGGTCAACATTGGCCGATGGTTCATTACCTGCCCGGTTCCAATTTATGTCCGTTATCAATTGGGTTACTGGTGGATTCGCCGGTTTGATATCCTGCTCCTGCAACCAATCGCGATGGTTGGATATGCAATAGCTATCTCCGCCATGATGACTCACCGATGGATCAGTCCCATCCTCTGGCTCTACAGCTTCGTTGCTGGCCTGATTCTCATTTATCACTACCTGCCTCCCAAGGACGAGCAGTGGCAATACACCTGGAAAAACAACGGTTTTGCTGCCTTGCCCAAGCCTGATGAAAATCAGGTCCGCCTGAGAATCAAAGCCAAGAAGCCAGCTCGGTTGTTCGGCACCTGACTCACCTTGCTTGTCCATATCTCAGGCCAATCAAGCAATCATCCAAGATACAAATCGGGATGCATCGTTTATACTGTCCGGTTCGATGCCACCGGATGCGTTCCCAACTTCGCTACCTGATCTGTCTGCATGTGTGCATGCTGATGTACCCAAGCTGCGCCGGCTTTGGAAGAACATTGCACGGCGACGTTCCGAAAAGCAACCCGTTGACCGTTTGCAGGATCGGTTTGTCAAACTCTACGTCCAATCCGTGCAGCGTCTGGAAAAACGCACCGCCTCCATCCCCAAACTCACGGTGGATGAATCACTACCCATCAACCAACGTCGCCAGGAAATCGCAGAAGCAATCCGCGACAATCAGGTCGTGGTGATCTGTGGCGAGACCGGTAGTGGTAAATCCACACAGCTACCTCAAATCTGTATGGAGATTGGGCGTGGTGTGCAGGGTTACATCGGTCACACCCAACCGCGGCGTTTGGCTGCAAGGTCCATCGCAACACGTATCGCCTCGGAGACCAATACTTCGCTGGGTCAAACGGTGGGTTACAAAATTCGCTTTGGCGATGTGACATCCGACAACACGCTCATCAAAGTCATGACCGACGGCATTCTCCTTGCTGAAACGCAGCAGGACCCGATGCTCGAGCAGTACGACACCATCATCATCGACGAAGCGCACGAGCGATCACTCAATGTCGACTTCCTGCTGGGTTACATCAAACAGTTATTGCCCCGTCGCCCGGACCTCAAGTTTATCATCACGTCTGCCACGATTGACCCCAAGCGATTCAGCGAACACTTTGATGATGCGCCGGTGATTGAAGTATCGGGGCGAATGTATCCGGTGGAGGTTTTGTATCGCCCACAGGACGAGGATACATCGCTATCCGATGGTGTGCGTGAGGCGCTCAACGAACTGATGCGCATTGGGCATGGGGATGTGCTGGTGTTCCTGCCGACGGAGCGGGATATTCGTGAGTGTGCCAAGGAATTGGGGTACTTGCAGAATCAGGGCGTGGACATTTTGCCCTTGTTTGCACGGCTCGGTTCAGCGGATCAGATGAAGGTGTTTCATCCGACAGGCAAGCAGCGGCGTGTGATATTGGCGACCAATGTGGCTGAGACCTCCATCACCGTGCCGGGGATTCGGTATGTGATTGATTCGGGTTTGGCGCGCATGAGTCGGTATTCGGCGCGTGCAGGAGTTCAGCGTTTACCGATTGAACCGGTTAGCCAGGCGTCTGCCGATCAGCGTAAGGGGCGTTGTGGTCGCGTGGCGGAGGGTGTGTGTATTCGCTTGTACTCCGAGGAAGATTACCAGCAGCGTGATCGCTACACCACGCCGGAGATTCTGCGCACCAATTTGAGTGCTGTCATTTTACAGATGAAGTCGCTGCGACTTGGGCCGGTGCAGATGTTCCCGTTCCTGGACCCGCCCAAGCCGACGATGATCAAGCAGGGTTTCAAGACACTGCATGAACTGGGCGCAGTCGACGAAGATGGCGTGCTCTCAAAAATCGGTTGGCAGTTGGCCACGTTCCCCGTCGACCCGCGTGTGGCGCGCATGCTCATAGCCGGCCATGCTGAAGACGCCTTGGATGAAGTGTTGGTCCTTGCTGCTGCGATGAGTGTCCAGGACCCGCGTGAAAGACCAGCTGAGAAGAAGGATGCTGCGGACGCTGCCCATGAACAATTCAAAGACGAAAGCTCCGACTTTCTTTCATTGCTTAAACTCTGGAAGTTCATCCGCCAGCAGCATCACAAACTCTCACGCAACCAGTTCCGTAAATGCTGTAAACAGAATTTTCTTTCGCACACACGCATCCGCGAATGGATGGATGTCACCCAGCAACTCACCGAACTGTCACGTGACCAGAAATTACACAAACATTCCCGCAAAAAAGCCGCGCCGCCGGATCGGATTCACCGCGCGTTACTCACCGGCCTGCTCGCTCACGTTGCAGCAGTTGATGACGGATACACCTACCGCGGGACCGGTGGCAATAAACTCTTCATCTTCCCCGGCTCCGTGCTATTCAAAAAGAAACCGCAATGGTTCATGGCAGCCGAACTCGTTGAAACAGGCAAACTCTACGCACGCACCCTCGCCCCCATCGACCCCAATTGGCTTGAACCCCTAGCTGGACACCTTGTCAAAAAGTCCTACAACGATCCGAGATGGGATCGCAAATCAGGTCGCGCGCTGGTCAACGAAAAAATCACACTACTCGGACTCACCATCGTTGCCTCGCGTCGCTGCCCAATGGATCGCTACGACAAAACCAAGGCACGTGAGATGTTCATTCATCACGGGCTGGTCGAAATGGATCTTGAATCCAAAGCGCCCTTCATGCTGCATAACCAACGCCTGCTCAAAAAAGTCCAGCAAATGCAGGCAAAAGTCCGCCGACATGATTTGCTTGGCTCGCAACAACAACGTTATGACTTCTTCGATGCCAAGCTTCCTGCGGATATCACCAACGAGCCACGCTTTGAAAAATGGCGTCGGCAGGTGGAACACAAACAGCCCAAACTCCTGTGCATGAAACTCGAAAATTTTCTGGCACCTAAAGCCGAGAAAATCGACAGCAAATACTTCCCCGACAAAGCGGAAGTCTTCGGCACCAAACTCAAGCTGTCCTACCGCGCGGACTTTGGGCATGTGGATGATGGCGTCACCGCGTCTGTCCCCGTCGATGTGGTCGGTCAACTGGATGAAGACCAACTTCATAAACTCGTCCCCGGTTTGCTTGAGCAGAAAATCGATGCCCTGCTTCGCGCGCTACCCAAGGAAGTTCGCCGACATTACATTCCCATTGCGCAGACCGCCAAAAGCTGCACGCCCATCGTTGCGCTCTCGGGCATGCCGCTGACTGACGCGATCTGTGAAGCATTGCAACAAGTCGCAGGCTTTGCGCCCAATCCCAAGTCGCTGGATTTATCCATCCTGCCAGAGCATTTGCAAACCAACATCCGCGTCGTTGACACGCGGGGTAAGACTTTGGCCAAGGGGCGCGATCTGGCCAAAGTCCGCGAAAAGGTTGGTTCACAAATCGGTGAGCGTTTAGCCAAGGCACATCACCCCAAGTTCACCAAAACAGGCTTAAAACGCTGGGATTTTGGTGATTTGCCGATCCAGGTGATGACCAGGAGCAAAGGCATGAGCCTGCCGGGTTATCCAGCGTTGGTGGATTGTGGGAACTCAGTGAGTCTGGAACTCATGGAGTCCGAAGAGGCCGCGCGACAAACGCACCGCAAAGGTCTACTCCGCCTGTTCGTCTTACAGATTGGCGATCAACTCAAACAACACGTTGAGCAACTTCCGGGGGTCAATCAGTTGGCCATCGACTTTGCGACCCTGGGTGACAAGAAGCTTCTCATGCGTCAACTCAGTGAACGTGCTGCGATGATGACGTTCCGGGTTGATGATGCGGACATTCGCAGCAAGGCCGCCTTTGCCAAGCGGTTTGATGAGACGTGGGGCAACCTTGCGAGCAATGTCAAAAAGCTTGCGACACTGGTTGGGCAGATTCTTGAGTCTCGCAGACAGGTCGATGTCTGGCTTGAACATGATTGGCCGGCAAGCAGCATCGACACCATTGAGATGATCCGTTGGCAGCGTGACAAGCTTGTCCCCAACGACTTTATCACGCAGATCCCTGATCCCTGGCTGACGCATTTACCCCGGTATTTACAGGCGATGGCAGACCGCCTGAGTAAACTCGCAGAGCGTCGATACAGTCGTGATGATGAACTCTACAGCCAACTCCAACCCTACGAACATGCATGGTCGAACCTGACTCATGAGCAGCAGGATTCACCAGCTGGCGAGAAATTTTTCTGGATGCTCCAGGAGTTTTACGTCGCGTTATTTGCTCAACATTTAGGGACCGGCCAGACGATCTCTGCCAAACGGTTGGACAAGCAGCTTGCCAAAGCACAGCGAAAATCCGAGCAGGTCACCGTCAAAGCTGAAGTGAGTAACACACCGCAGGTCAAAGACGCGATTGATGATCTGGTCAAGAAGTTCGGCGATCCTTTTGCGTCATGACGCGCGTTTATTCAATCTCAATCGGGATCGTCAATTTGTTATTGCTCTCATCGTCTTCGCGGAAGCGATCCTGATCATCGACGTGGGCGGTGAGAGTATGTTTACCTTGGATGGCGATCCAGTGTTTTTTCCCAGCAGGGCCGGCGTTGGCGGTGAGTGTGATTTCCTGACCGGGTGCCAATGGTGTCTTGTAACTGTCTGCCCAGCAGACCACGCGCTTATCGATTCGAAAAGCAATACCGTGTGTGATGGCTGGTGATGGGTATTTGCCGATGTTCTTGATGGTGGCTTTGAACGTGACTTTCTCACCGACTTGTGGCTTTTGTGGTTGCATGGTCACATCGGTCACGATGATGTCGGGGAAGGTTGCCTCGGTCATTGCCACATGTTTGGCAGGCTCAGAGACATTGCCATGTTCATCTACCGCGGTGACGGTATAGGTGTATCCAAGTCCGGGGAGGGTGATGGTGTCGTGGTACTTATTTTGAGTTGTGAAGCCGATGACCTGTCCCAAGCGGGTGACGAAATAGCCTTTGATATCAGGGCTTTTTGACGGTGCATCCCATGCCAGTGATACGTCATGCGTCGTGGCAGACGAGGTAAGATTCCGGGGTGAACCAATCGTCTGCGTTTTGGCATCAGGGAGTTTGAAACTGACGATGAGCATGTCATCGGGAACTTGCAGTTTCAGATGCGCTGAGGGTTGTACCTGATCCAGTGGTTGATCTGAATGAATCGGTTGATAAAGCTTGACGGTGTTCATGGGAACATTGGGCAGGCTCACAGTCACCGCGACATCGGGGTTGTAAATGTTCTTGCCATAGTCGGGATGATGCACGTCCTGATTATAGACTTCGACATCATTCCAGAGCAGCAGGTAATACGTGCCATCACCTTTTTGGATGAGCATGTGATGGAGCGTATCAACCGACGAATTGATGGACAGGTCCAATGCCTTGGGAGAAAAATCAGCATCGTTGTCATTGAGAATCGTGATGAAGTTTTTCATGGCGGTATAAGCCGCAGTGGGAGCCATGTAATAGGTGAGTAATCCGAACTTGGCTTCTGCACGTTTACCACTTGCATTCTGGTGTTCGTGGGTGCAGATGAATTCGTAGATATGTGTCCGAACGACGCCTTGTTTGAAGTACTCTGTAAGTAGACGTGGGATGAGTTTGGCTTTCGCCCAATCGGTGGTGCCCTGTGATTCTCGCGAGCCCATGCCGTAGGCGGTGTGGTAACCGGCTTCTGTGGCAATGACGGGTCTGGCGATCTGACCGATTTCCAGAAGTTTCTGCGCGTTGTCCAGTTTATGCTGCAGATGCGATGGACTGCGCCCGTTGGGATAAGAATGGATCACCGCGTAGTCGAAACTGTTTAACGGATACAGTGGCGTGTTGTTACCCATGTAAGCCGTGGAGGTGGCGATGACGGGAATACGCTTGAGGATTGGATCATTTTTCACAGCCTGATACAGATCATTCTGGAATAGTCGTGTCGCATCGGGGAAGCCCTTTTTATCCTCGTAATTGATTTGCCAGAGATTGCTTTCGTTGGGACCTTCAATGGCAGCCACCGCATCGGGATGCTTTCGTATCAACGATAAATACGTCTCCATCTCCGGCATGACAATGGCTGTGGTCTTGATACCAAGCTCGTTATAAATTTCGACGTTTCGTTGCGTGAAGCGATCGCGGATATAACGGACCCCCAACTCCTTGAGCATCTTTTTGGCTTTAGGAAACTCCTTGCCATAAGGCGTATCGTTGTACGTCCAATGCGTACACACACCAATGGACTCAATCATGTCATCGGCACGGACAGCCGGTTCCATGGCATGGGTTGGCAAAGCAAACACGGTAAGCAAAGTCGATACGATAACGGCCCAACACGTTTTCATGGTGTGTCCTGTCATACTGCTTGATGGTCAAGGGTGAGAATGAAAGTTGGTGGAGTAGTTCCTGACATCGCTCGAAACATCCGAGCGGAAAATCAATCAATAATAGGAAGCGCTGTAACCCAACGCGATGTAATTCTTTTCCGTCGCATTGGTCTTGACGAAGCTGTCCATGTTCATGGTTTTGACATGGCCATCAAGAAACGAAGCGTTGAGATTGGCATTGGTGTCTTGCCCCACAAAAATACTCGTGGACATGTGACGGAAGGCAAGCATGCGCATGCGTGATAGCTGCTCGCTGGCAGGCTTGGAAACCAGCGTGCGTTCAAAGTACCAGTGATAACCAAACGTGCTACCCCCTGGCCCGAGTACACCGCCGGGCAGCGCATCAGCAAACAAAACAAATTCCGACGGCGACGGTAGACGACCTTGTTTGAGGTATTGGTAACTGCCATAGTGATCGTCGTTGGAGTTGGTCGTGATGCTTGCCTTGGTGCAACTGGAAAGATACGCAACCGTGTAACTGGTCTGCATGCGATTACCCCACCATGATGCATTCTCATTGGGCAGGCCAAACTCCGAAGTACCTTGCGGGCATTGGTAAATCGGGATGTTGCGACCGGACTCTGTGGTCAAATCCACATGGGCACTGAGATAGCTGGCAATACTGTGATGCCAGTTGGCGCTGGCAGGATTGTTGGTGTTCCAACCGGGCAACACATCCTTGAAGTCCGAGGTGTACATGCTTCCTGCAAGCTGGATTTGTTTGAGTTGACTCATACATGCCATGGTGCGCGAAGCATCACGCGCTGCAC
>MDTD01117224.1_pt1 | contig 10682 bp, 11 predicted proteins | sample 811221 | NCBI WGS metagenome assembly MDTD01 (sample SAMN05326646, study PRJNA326480) | marine metagenome | isolation source: seawater | place: Pacific Ocean: South West | collected 2011
AGTAAATCCAGCCTACTAGTTCTCTTGCATCTCTAATTCCAGAAAGAGAAGATGCTCCACGTAATACGTTTAAGGCCTCACTTGTTGTGTAGCCAGCTTCTTCAGCTGCAGAAACAAGGTCTTCCTTATTTGAGTATTCAATTGCGAAATCATTAGCAGCTGCATATGCTTCTCTTTTTGTAGCGTCTGAAGCTCCAACTTGACTTGTAATCATTGCTACCTCTGCCTCTTCGATTTTGTATCGGCGGTCGAGTACTTCAATTACGTGAACTCCGTAAGAAGTCTCAACTGAACCAATAGTTCCAATTCTCTTTTTGAAACTGAAGTCATTGAATGGTTTTACCATTTGCCCTTGCGGGAAGAATTCGTAAACACCTCCATTAGACTTAGATCCAGGATCGTCAGAATAACGAGCAGCTAGTGCACCAAAGTCTTGACCTGATTTAATCATTCTGACAAGGCTATCAGCTTTAGAATTTAAACGAGTCATTTCTTTTGTATCCTTCACATCCTTTGCTTGGAGCAGAATATGCCTAACTGATGCTGCAGTATCAGGAGTCATTTTACGACTCAATACGTTAGCTATAATCATTTGGTCACCTTTTGAATAAGGGCCCACCATTGATCCAACTTTTACTTCGAAGAAAGAGCTTTCATCTATGTTAGTTTCAACTTGAGCCTCTCTGAGAGTTACAACCGAACCCTTATCATTGGTTTCAGCAAAAGATCTTTTATCCTTACTGTTCTTCCAAATCTCTTTTATCTCGGCTAGCTCCTTGTTGATGATATCAAGATCTTCAACAGATGCTCCTACTGGGATCTTTACTAAAGTCACATCACGTCCTTCACTTTGTTTATGCTCCTTATCCCCCTTATGAGCGTTGTAATATGCTCTTACATCGCGATCACTAATTTTAACAGTACTGTCAGGAATATTTTTGTACAGCTTTGTAACGTACTTGAACTCAACAGCTCTATTACCGTTTAAGTAGTCGTACTTTCCTTCTAAATTGTTTGCATAAACTCCACGGTTTACAAGTGCGTCAAATTTTTCTCTCTTGCGCTTAGATACGATAACCTCTTTGTATCTAAGGAAGTTTTGCTGACCTCTTGGAGAAGCTAGCATTTGAGTAAAGTTATCTACCCATGTCTTCTTATTATCACTATTACTGTAGAATGCTCTTGACATGTATCCAGAATCTATATCACCGAATAACATCTCTTGATATTCTTTATCAGAAACAACGATGCCCGCGTCAGCAAACTCATCACCTAGAACCATATCAGTTGTTATGTCGTTCCATACTTCATTTATCAGTCCTTCTCCAGTAAACCCAAGGCTTCTTCGATTTTGAACTGCGATTTGGTAATCTTGTGCGCTAATGCTTGTTCCGTTTACGCTTCCAACATCTCTTGAGGCACCACCGCCAGTTAATGCAATAACAGCATCAAATGGAACTAGAAAACCTAGCATACCGATTCCAAGAATTACAAGCAGCAATCCTTTGCGATTGCGAATATTTTCAATCATAGCCATAATAAGACCTTTTAATTCAGGTGCGCGAAGATAAGAAATTCTTTCTACCTACAGTAGTTTCAGTTCAATAAGGTCTATTCTGTTCACTTCGACCTTTAAAATTTTGATGTGAAAACCATCAATTTTAAATTCTTCACCTTCCTCAGGTATTTCTGCAACCTTATCTAGAATAAGTCCTCCTAGAGTTTCATAAGCATCTTCAGTTGGAAGAGAAATACTAAGTTTTTCGTTTAAATACTCTACTTCATGACGAGCAGAAAGCATCCAGTGATTATCACTAATTTCCTGTTCCATCAAATCTTCTACATCGTGCTCATCTTCGATTTCACCGAGTAATTCCTCAACTATGTCTTCCATCGTGAGTATACCTGCTGTTCCTCCAAACTCATCTAAAACTACAGCTAAGTGACGTCGTCGTCTCATAAATTGTTTTAACAACTCATCTCCAGTCATAGGTTCTGGTATAAAAAAGGTAGGCAATAGAACATCGCTGATATTTTCAGGTAATTTGAATAGATCCTTTACGTGTATGTAACCTGTAATTTTGTCTATATCACCGTCAAAAACTACAATTTTAGAAAGTCCGGTGTTATTGAATATTTCTTTAATATCTAAAATGCTTGAGGCAAGTGGAACGGATACGACTTCATTTCTAGGGACCATACAGTCTCTCGCTCTAATGTTTCCTAGTTCAAGAGCATTTTGCATGATCTTAAGTTCGTGCTCTAACTCTCCATCAGGTTCAATTTGTGCGCTCATCCCCTCGAGATAGTGGTTTAAGTCGGTAGCACCAAATTCTGTTGAATCACTTGATTTGTTAGACCTAAAAAATGGAAATAAAAGGGCCTTACTCATACCAACAATAATCATAGCTGGTATTGCAAGAATGGTAATTATTAAAGCTAGAATAAAGCTCAATCTATTGAGCCAAAGATTAGGGGCAACGTGAAATAATGATTTTGGAATAAATTCTGCAGTAATTAGTACGACTATGGTTGTTGTTACCGTTTGAACTAAAAGAGCTGTAATTGGAGACGTAGCTGTATTCCAATCTACGGCGTTAAAAACAGCTTGGCTTATTAATGATCCAGACTCTATTCCACAAAGTACTAAGGCCAAATTATTTCCCACGAGCATACAGGCAATAAAAAGCTGGGGTCTGTCGAAGAAAGATGCCACAAGTTTTCCACTAAGACTCTTAGTTGAATCCATTTCAACCTTGAGACGATTTGCAGAAACAAAGGCCATTTCCATTCCTGAGAAAAAGCCAGAAGCCACAAGTGATACGGCGATTATTAAAAGTGTACTGGAGGCGTCAGGATCCATTATTTACTTAAATCTCGTTCAAGTCGTTTTCTAAATATACGACGAATAACATACCAAAGTCCAGCAAGTATAGGAATCAGAGGAAGGAATTTATTTCTTTCGACACCATCTGTATACATGATCCAAATTGTAAGAAATGTCACAAGAATAGTTGCAACTAGCCAAAACTTTTCGGCTGCTTTACTCACTTTCAATATTCTTTCTTGATGCATTATGGCAGTTCGAATGCTCCTGTTGGGTTTAAGATTCTATAGTTTTCAAATTTACTATCTGCTTCTAATCCTTTACCTTCTAAAGTTCCCGATTTGGACTCAATTCTGACGGGTCTATTGGTGTGGACTCTATTAGAATCATTAGACCAAACTAGATATTCAGTATTTAGTTTTTCTCCATCTTTATTTATTAGCTCAACATCGTCATGTGCTATAAGGTGGCCTAAATCTGCATTATAAGTCCCGCGGCCACCACTCAATACAGCTTCATGTTCTTTGCTGTCTCCGTCAATGTACAAAGTGAACCCTTTACTTACACGCCAAATATCCGTTGAAGAATTTTCGCTATTCCACCTCTCTAGTTTACCTGCGTTCAAAACATTTCTTGTTTTGCTTTTTTCTGTGTACCTAAAGGTGCCACCAGAAATCACTTGAAGGGCTTTTTCTTCGATATCAACAGCAGGAACTTTTTCTGCTTCAACAACTCCGCATGTTGTGAATGTGAATAATGCCAAAAAAGAAAAAGAACTCGCGGCTTTTTTCATTTATCGTACTCTAATAGTAGTAGTTTCTCCGGAGCATGGACAAGACCCCGACTCTTTTATAGTAAAGCTTGAGCCAGCAGAGAGTCCAAGAGAAAATACTTCGTCAATTGTTGGAAATTGATTAGCCATATTTGACATCTTTTTTTCTGCAGTAGAGGAAAGTTCTGCGTTCATGCGTTTTGCTCTTGCGTAGTAATCGTGAGCAACCCAGTATACAGCTCTCTTTCCAATTGCTCCGTCGTCACAAGCACTTGAAGATCCTGCAATGGCATCTCCAATTAGCATATATGCTTCTGCATTTGCATTGTCGATTGATAGGACTTGACGAGCGTAACGCTTAGCTGTACTAGGGCGCTTAAGTGCAGATGCGATTTGGCCTGCCTTAAGAAGATAAGTTAATTGTTTGGCACAACTATCGCAATTCATCACAGCCTCTTCCATATACTTAAAGCTATCAGAGAATTTTGACTTCTTTGCATATCCCATACCAATTGCATATGCAGCTTCAGCCGAAGGTTCAACTTCATATACTGCTGTTGCAACAGGAAGGAAAAGATCGTTTTCTGTACATTCTCTATTTACTAGAAGACTCAATACCTTGCGCTTGAGATCCATATCCTCTTGAGAAGCGTCGATACTTGCTTTAAGTACTGGAACCATTTCGTCACATTTAGCAATTTTCGTGAAAATTTTCTCGATATTTTCCTTTGCATTAATGTAAGAATTGATAGTCTTTTCCTTGACATTTTCAGTAGCTATAGCTGTGTTTGCGTATTCCATTAGGCGCAAGTAATCAGTTAGCATTTGGGTTTTCATCTCAGCACCCTTTACCTTGTCTTTCTTATTGATAGCTTTCATTGTATAGAAAGACGTAGCGTAGTATCCACTAAGAGTTGAAGCAGAGCTTTTTGACTCAAGGCAATCAATGCTCTCTTTAAACATTGCGTATGCAACTTCTGGTTGTTCCTTGAAGTACTTGTATTGGTCAGATGCTTTTCTTCCTAGAGTGTGGCATCTGTTGTTTGGCTTTTTCTTAGTAGCTGGGAAAAGTTCCATTCTTTTGTCATAGACCCACATCAAACTGTCGATTAGAACTACTTGTCTAGTATCATCACCTGCCTTTTTTGCCACCTTAATTTCTGATTTAAGAAAAGTAGCTCCATCTGCGTAAAGACTCTCTTGAACTGTTTCTGGACAAACTTCACATGCCTTCTTCCACTGTTGATATGCTTCATCGTAATTCTTCTGCTTCTTGTAGCTCTTGTATACGCTTAAAGCTTCCTTGCAAAGAGTTTGCTGTTCAGGAGTGTTCCCGTATTTACTTTCGTTTTGAGCTGCAGAAAATGCAGGTAGTGTAATAAGAATTGAAAGAATGAGTTGATTGAATATTTTCATCTTATTGATTTTTTAATCGTATAGTTTAGGAGTTAGCCAAAGGTTCTTAAAAAACGGAGAAAGTGTCACTCCTATTTGAATATTTAAAATATTTTCTTCTAGGGTATTATCTAAAAACGTGCCATTCGCATCTATGAGACTTCTCTTTCCGTATTCAAAGCCCAAATGAACTCGACTATTTGATCTAGATCTTTCTATAGGCATGCTTAATCCACACGAAACTCTCCACTCAGCTAATTGATTGAACTCACCATTTGAATTGTAACTCAATGGATACTTGTCAATTGAATATCCCGCCCTGTAAGATGTTCGTGCTAATACACTTCTACCTGATCCTCGTGAAGGAGGTTTGAAGCTGATTCCAAGTGACCATTTGCTTGCCTTTTCCCATTGAACGATAACTGTGTCTCCGAGTAAATAGTCGTTGATAGAGTCAATGTTGTAAATCGACCAATCTTCACCTGCATAGTCAAATCCTACTAAAACCCTGGTTCCACTAACAGACTCTATGGAGACAGCACCACCAGCAGACCATTTTGCAGGGACTTGGCCTATCAAACGATCAGCAGAGTAATAGGCAGTATCATAAAATTGATTGGATTCAAATGAACCTATAGCTCTCAATCTTTCGTAATCAGTATTGAGATTAGATCGAGTTGAAAAAGTTCCTCCGATGTACAATTTTGTAGAGCCAATGATATTCTTATCGTTGTCATAATTCATCTTTAGATGTTGATACACCTGAAGGCCAAAAACACCCCTAACACCCCTATGTCTCATTGAAGTACTGATGTAAGCATCTGAAAAAGTAACATTCTCAATATTTAAAATTTCGTTTGAAACAACTTCTCCAAATAGATAATCAAGTTGAGCGCCAAGTTGAAAAGATCGATTATTTATAAAGACAGAATCTTCATCTGAAATATGATACCACTTCTTTTCTTTCAAAGCTTTGGAAAAGCCTATGTAAGACCTTGCCGTTCCTCCATTGCCACGGTAGTATTCAGTTATGTCTCCAGCGACTTCATCTTTGTATTCTTTGTAAAGACTATATCCTCTTGAACTGTTTGGCATTAGGCCAAACATCAAAGCAGAATTATTGTTTTTCTGCTTTATCACCATGCTTAGCGCACCTATATTTCCAGTAATTGCAGTTGATTCAGAAACACTATCGACCATAGAATTAGTGGAGTTGTAAATCGACGTTTGTAACATTGTGCTTGAACATCCAGCTGCAGACGCAGGTTGATGGGGGTTTATCACATCCCTTTCCATTATAGGAGAAATAACTCCACCCATTAATTGTTGTGGGCTAGAATACGCTTGCATATTTATCCCAAACCCAAACCTAGACCAAGGCGATGGATCAGATTCTTGAGAATGAACATTAATGGCTAAAACACAGGCTAATACTGTGATTAAAGCTCTTTGGTTAAACGCTTTTGATAGATTGTAATAAAGCATAGTACCCCTTTAGGGTCAAATTTGAGTCCGCAAATTTCGGGGTTACAGGCCCTAGTTCCAAGTTTGAACTCCCACCACCTGTTAAAATTATCCCTATTGATGGAAATTCATGTCTAAGAGAAGTCCATCGACCAATAATTTCACTCACTACCCCATCCGCTGCTCCTTTTTTCATTGCTTCTTTTGTATTTAGTCCACGAGTCTCACCTGTTACCTTTTCCTTTCCTGGTTCAAACTCAGTTTTAGGCAATGCATTAGTCTCTTCGTTCATCACATTTAATCTAGATTGAATTCCAGGAGAGATGCTGCCTCCAAGGTGAACTCCTTCTACTATTAAATCAGCAGTAACACATGTGCCAATATCTATAACTAACCAAGCAGGATTAACTCTCATGTAGTCTTCTATACCCTGTTGAACAGCATATGAATTTGCTACCCTGTCAGTTCCAAGAGATTCTGGATTGTAGACTTGAGTTACTAGAGGGTGTCCATCTCCATGTTTGAAAACAAATAAGTTGCCTCCGCATAAATCGTAAAAAGCTGCTTCTTCCTGATCGGTCCACCCGCCACTACCAGTTAGCATGATTTCTTTGGGTTCTCCAATGGGAATAGTCTTAGAACTAAAGTCCTCAAAAGTTACTTTAGATAACAATACTCCTTCTTCGAACACTCCAACTTTCCAAAGAGTATTTCCTTTTTCAGCAATCCAAGTTATTCCCATGATATAGATCTCATAACATGTTCAACATCGCTAAGCAATCTTCCTACAACAGGTGCAGTGCTATCTGGGTTTGGTTTATGATTGAAGTAAAGTGATCCTCTTAAAAAGTAATTTGAGCTATCTGTTACAAAGAATTGGACTGGTGTTGCAACAGGTCCTCCGATGTGGTACAACACTCCACTTATGTTTTTATCGGGTTCTGACACTCTAATTCTACTAATGCCGTTAGCTTTCATTTCATGGGAAAACACCATTTCTTGCGCATCTTCCATTAAGTCTATAAGGTTGTCATGAACTTCAACTTGAGTGCAATGAAGTTTAGCGTTGAGTGCCTTAAAATTCAAATTGAACCAACAAGCATCCCCGCTTTTTTTTGAATCGACTATTTCAACAATTGAATTTTCTGGTTTATCTAAACCTAATCTACTGGTAATTTTTATTGATTTAAATGATGCTTTTGGCAATGAAATTCTATAATATCCTTCTGGTTTGGGTATGGGTGGATTTCCGCATGTCAAAAACAGTATACCCAAGACAATACCATATATGTAAATCGCCCTTTTCATTCTATTTCGGGTAGTATTTTAATTTTCACTCTATCGATTTTTCTATTGTCTCCAGCATCGACTATGAGCTTGATATTTTTAAAGGTTATATGCTCGCCCTTTCTAGGAATTTTCCCTGCTTGTTCCATCATAAATCCACCTAATGTGTCACTTTCACCTTTTGCCTCTTCCCATGGATTTTCTTCAATTTCAAGGACTCTATAAAAATCAATTAGAGCAGTTTTGGCCTCCATAACGAAGGTTTTATCATCCAATTTGGAATAACTGATTTCCTCTGCGTCAAATTCATCAGTAATATCGCCAACAATTTCTTCAAGTACGTCTTCAAGGGTAATTAAACCACTTGTACCACCATATTCATCAACTACTAATGCCATGTGTACCTTCCTCTCTTGGAATTCCCTTAAGAGGTCGTCAATCTTCATATTTTCAGTTATGAAATAAGGCTCCCTTAAAAGTGAAGTCCAAACTGCCTCATCCATTTCAAGTAATGGAATTAAATCTTTTATGTGAAGTACTCCAACTAATTCGTCCATAGAACCCTTGTGAATTGGTATCCTAGAAAATCCACTTGCAACTACTGCAGATCTTAGTACAGGCCAAGGTTCATCAAGAGAGAATGCCACAACATCAGTTCGAGGTGTCATAATTTGTTTAGCGTCCTTGTCACCAAATTTCACAATCCTCTCGAGTATTTCTTTTTCCTCTATTGACCTTTCGTCGCTATCGGTAAGTTCAACAGCTTTTGAAAGTTCATTTAGAGAAATTTCACCTGCTGATTTGGCAATTCTCTCATCTAGCCTTGTGCCAATAGAAACAAGTGGCTTCCATAATGGCTTGAACATCTTCTGTAATAGTACAAGAGGCCCAGCCATGAAGCGACTAACTTGAATATTGTTGGAATTGGCGTAAAGTTTTGGGATTACTTCTCCAAATAGTACAATTAATAAGGTTACACCTGCAATGTGAATAGCAATACTGATTAAGTGAGGCAAAGAGCTAGAAGGAAAAATTTCCTCTACTTTAACTGTTGCAATAAGTACGATAGCAATATTGACCAGATTGTTTAAAACTAAAATTGTCGCAAGAAGATTTCTAGGGCCTTCTTTTTCGTTTGGCTCTCCAAGCAGTTTAAGTGCAAGCGCAGATGTTTTTCTTCCATCAGATTCGAGCTCTTCTAAATCTTTGGGTTTAAGTGAAAAGAATGCAACCTCTGAACCAGAAATCAAACCACTACAAAGGAGTAGTAAAATGACTAGTCCTAATGAAAATAGATCATTAATCAGAAGAGGGTCTGGATCCATTTTTTAGTCTAAAATGGTAGGTCATCTGGTTCAGAAGAAGTAGACGCAGAAGCTATTTGTTCTGGTGCTGACGCTGGCTGAGTAGGTTCTATAGCTGGTTTAGCAGCATCTTGTGAAGGAGCAACAGAGCTATCTCTTCGGTCAAGCATTTGCATAGTATCTGCAATAATTTCGGTAGTATAGCGGGTTTGGCCTTGTTGATCCTCCCACTTTCTAGTGCGAATCTTTCCGTCAATATATACTGAAGAACCCTTGCGAAGATACTTTTCTGCAGTTTCAGCTAATCCACGCCACAGAATGATATTGTGCCATTCAGTTTGAGTTACTTTTTCTCCGCTTGTCCTATCTCTATAGGTCTCAGAAGTAGCTAATGAGAATGAACAAACAGCTACTTCGTTTTGTGTATAGCGTATTTCTGGGTCTCGGCCTAAGTTGCCGACTAAAATTACTTTATTTATTCCTGCCATGTATAGCGAAGGTATGCATTTGGATAGTGAATTAAAATTCTTATTGCATAAAGTTCATCATTCATTTCGTTTTCAAATGAATAGGTGTATTTTTGCACCCCAAATAAATCAAAAACCGCGATATTAAATTCGCATTTAACTAAAATTTAAGCAACTACAACTAGCTATGACTAAAGCTGATATTGTTAGCCAGATCGCAGAACAAACTGGTATGGAAAAGCACGATGTGCAAATTACTGTCGAAGCATTTATGCGCACTGTACGAGATAACGTGGAAAGAGGTGATAATGTTTACTTAAGAGGATTTGGATCTTTTATCGTGAAGACAAGAGCTGCTAAGACAGGTCGTAACATCCTTGCGAAAAAATCAATTAGAATCCCTGCACACAACATCCCAGCATTTAAGCCAGCAAAGGAGTTCCTAGAGAATGTAAAGTCAAAAGTGGCTGTTAAAGCATAAAAACTTTAATGAAGTTTAGCTCAGGACAAATAACTCTATTAATTACAGCAGTTGCTACTACTGCTGTAATCGTCCTTTTTGGTCGCAAGCCTAGATCATCGCCAGAACCAGCTGAGCAAATTGAGCAAGTGATTACTACAGAGGACATTCAAATAGAAAAAGCTCTTGAGATTATTAATGGTGGGGGACAGCCCATGGAGGGTATCTTAATGCTTAAAGATCTAGCGGATGCTGATGAACCAAACATAGACGCAGTTTTTCTTCTAGGTCAATTAAGCGTTCAAAGTGGTCAGCTAGAAAAAGCAGTTGAGAGATACAATCAGGTGCTTCAACTCGATAAATATCATTTCGAAGCAACTTGGGCACTTGCTATGTTGAATATGAAAATGGGCGACTTAGAGAAAGCAGTTGCTAGATTTGAGCTTTGTGTCGTAGAAGATGAAGCCTATGCTAATGGCTACTTCTTTATCGGACAGTGCTTCGAAGCGATGGGAAGAAAAGACTCAGCTTTAGAAGCGTACAAAACGTATTTGCCTCTTTCACCAGACTCAGTAGTGAGTATGAGTGTTGAGGCTATTATTAACAGATTGGAAGTCGGAGCCACTAGGGCAAACGGCGTTAACCCATAAAGAATTAAATCATGCCAAGCGGTAAGAAGCGTAAGCGTCATAAGATGGCGACTCAC
>MDTD01065283.1_pt1 | contig 10680 bp, 12 predicted proteins | sample 811221 | NCBI WGS metagenome assembly MDTD01 (sample SAMN05326646, study PRJNA326480) | marine metagenome | isolation source: seawater | place: Pacific Ocean: South West | collected 2011
CATCACATATCCACTGACAGAAACATCTGCTGGTATGTGTAAATGGGTATACTGTTCTCGCCCTCCAATAGACACAAACCGTTGAAAATGTTCGTATTTGCTACTATCTACGATAAATCATGGAAAATGTAAAAAATAATCCTTATTTTCGAGGGCGAAAGAAATGGGTGTGGGCAAAGGATATAATTAATGACACTATGGAATTTGATCCTAACCTTATCAGAGAAATGCAAGAAGGTTTCTGTGAAGCTGTAGACGATCATTGGGCCTGGATCAAAGGTGAGCCTGAAGGCAAACAAATTGACCCAGAAATGCTGGATTGGTTGCAAAATGCGTTTAGGGACTTGCTCAGTGGCAATAAAAGCAAATTTTTGGAAACTCAAAAAATTAGCCGCGTAAGAAAGAAAAAAACTGACCATCAAATTAAGTTAATAGAGGATGCTTTATTTTATCTAAAATGCGTTGAACAGAGGCTTATTCAAGACCCAGAGCCAATAAAAAAGATTGCCAGTTTGTATGGGGTAAGTATGCGCGCTGTTCTGATTTGGATAAAATCTCCAGAGTTTGAACAAGTAAAACACCGTGACCCGCATTACTATGAGCAATGGAAAACAGGTGGACGTTTTGATCCAGTCATTGCCGAGAGTGTATTAGAAAGTCATGGATTAATGTATTCAAGACTCTACTCACAGCTAAAAAGGAGATGATTAATGGTTAATCATAAGTATCTTTCAGGGAGAAAGAACAATAACAACTATACCCAAGGAAAGCAGCAACGATGCTAAAAGACGCTGTTTAATATCTACCTCCCTCAACCACATCCCCCCAAGAATCACCGAGATTGGAATTGATGCTTGGCGAATTGAATTCACAGCTGCAACTTCGCCGCCACTTTGGTAAGCGAGCAGTATTAGTAAATAAGAAGTGTAGCAAATCACTCCGATTTTTATGTAAGGCATTGGTTTTCTGACCCATGGAAATAAGCTCCTTGCACTCACTTTTCCTTGACCAAAAAAAATAAAAAAAAGAACAAAACTTGGAAGAGTAAAAACAAAAGTCCAAAAAAAAATCACCGAGGGTGCCACCACCTGCACAGCAAGCGCATCGGCGATTGAGTTTACACCAGTCCCTGCCATAGCAAGCAAAGATAATGCTAGAGTTTTGGGATTATCTAGTAATCGTGCACCACGCCTGTATTGAAGCCAAAAAGCCCCCACTAGAACCATGCTAATTCCAACAAGCACTATTGGTGTATACAAAACTCCCAAGAAAAGTGCACTTATGAGAACGATGAATGCCGGTGAAGAGCGTGCAATAGGGTAATATGTAGATAGATCTCCCCGTCGTAACATTGTGACAAGGGATACAGTGTAGACTAACTTTGCTAGGACAGTAATAATCAAAAGGTGCCAAATTTTAGTAACTGTAAAAAAATCATACCCACCAAAAAGCGAGTGGATTCCAGCTAGTATCAACAGCATAACGCCATTGCCAACAAAAGCTCCTTCTGGGCAATTGTCACGCTTGATCATTGCATTCCAGAGTGGATGAAGAATTGCCGATAGAAGAGCAAGAATAGTAATATTAATGTCCATAGGTCTCATTAACACCAATTGAAGAATGAGAGAAGGTAGTAATAAGCAGAATGAGTACCTAAACTAAAAGGGATACTTTATTTTCGTTAATGCCAAACTATCCTTGTTTGTTATAGATTTGATTTATAGATTCACGTGGTCGCAGGCGGTATTTGGTATAATTTCTTTGCTGCTAATTTCGATGAGCGGAATATTGACCTCTATATATACGGTATGAATGTAAACGTTGTTGAGATATAGATTACGACTTGTGAGTATAGAAACGTGGTGATTAGAAATTATTAAAGAAACTGCTCATAATGAATTTTGGACTGGGTTTCGCGATGAGTTACCCTTGCAACTTGGAGTTATTCCCTTCGGTTTGATCTTTGGAATGCTTGGCATTGCCAGTGGCCTTTCACATATAGAGACCATCCTAATGTCATCAATCTTATTTGGCGGAGCCAGCCAGGTTGTTTTCGCCCAGCTCTGGGCAACCGGCACACCACCTTTTTTTGTGGGCGTATCAGTTTCAGTGGTTAATTTACGTCATGTTCTCTACAGCACATCTGTTGCCCCATATCTTCGAGATCTCTCGCTCAGTTGGCGAATTGCACTTGCCTATCTTCTTACTGACGAGGCGTATGCGATCAGTATCAAACACTTTATTGAACGACCAACCAATAAATTCAAACATTTTTATTTATTAGGTGCTGGTTTGGCGTTATGGATTTTTTGGCAACTCTCTACTATGATAGGGGTCTTTGCCAGCGCAACTATTTCAAAAGAATTTTCGCTCGAATTTGCCATACCGCTAACTTTCATTGCTATTGTCGCACCTACAATAAGAACACAGCCTGATTTGTTAGCTTGCGTCATTTCAGGTGGGCTTGCTCTGGCTGGACGAGGATTGCCCTGGAACGGTGGGCTTTTGATCGCCGCGATTGGCGGGATTTTGGCTGGCTGGTTGGTCCAACAAATCAATCGTCAGGGAGTGAAATGATGATTTGGACCATAATGATCGTTACAGGTTTATTGACCTTTATAATGCGATTCATCATGTTTTCTGGCATTGCGCCTCGCAAGATGCCTGCAACTTTAAGGGAGGCTAGTGTCTTTATACCTATTGCTGTGCTGACTGCAATCATCGTTCCAGCAGTACTGACTGGCGAAGATAATAATATTATGTTGCAAGGTAATTCACACTTGCCAGCCGCGATTTTAGCAACCGTTGTAGCGTTAATTAGCCGGTCAGTTGTTTTGACAATTGGCGTTGGGCTCAGCACAGTCTGGCTACTAAAATTTTTGGGTTTTTCCTGAGTAATCATTAATTGTGAAACTTCAACTAGAGAGTGGCAGCTAAGTTCTTATGTCGTATCTAATTACTTGTCATGTAGGGATTTTATTCGGATTTAATTTCACCGAGTTGAATTGATTTCTCATTCAGTGGTAGCTAATAAATTTAGCTTTTGCTAAATAATAAATTTATATTTATGCTATTTTGCTAGATTAGTTTTCTAAAAGGAATGAACCTTGTGACATGAGATTATTCAGACGTTTTTTATTGAATACAGGAATTGTAATAATAGTATTTGCTCAGGTTTCATCTCAGGCTATTGCCTCAGAAAAATTTAAAGCAATTACCACATTTACTGTGATCGCAGATATAGCTCGGAACGTTGCAGGTGACGCTGCTTTGGTTGAGTCAATAACTAAACCTGGTGCAGAGATTCATGATTATCAACCCACTCCACAGGATATAGTTCGAGCAAAAAGTACAGATCTTATATTGTGGAATGGTTTCAACTTAGAACGCTGGTTTGAACGTTTCCTCGAGGATGTCGAGGGTGTTCCAAATGTAGTTGTCTCGGCAGGAGTTTTGCCCATTTCTATTCATGAGGGTCCCTATCTAGACAAACCAAATCCACATGCTTGGATGTCGACTGAAAATGCTTTGATATACATAAAAAATATCCGTGATGCATTTGTAAAACTGGATCCTATTAATGCTGAAACATATCGTAAAAATGCGCGTATATATTCGAGTAAGATAAAAGCTATCAAAGCTGAATTAATTTCTAGTTTGAGTGGTATCCCAATTAATAAACGTTATTTGGTGACCAGTGAGGGTGCTTTTAGCTATTTGGCAAGGGATTTGAATATGAAAGAGATCTATTTATGGCCTATGAACGCAGATCAGCAAGGAACGCCGCAACAGGTCCGTAAAGTGATAGATTTAGTCAAAAAGTATGAAATTCCTGTTATTTTCAGTGAAAGTACTATTTCTGATAAGCCTGCGAGACAAGTGGCCATGGAAACTGGTGCTAATTATGGAGGAGTCCTCTACGTAGACTCTCTAAGTGAGCCTGAGGGAAAGGTACCTACTTATCTTGATTTATTGAAAGTAACTGTAAGCACAATTGCTGATGGCTTTAAAACACCTTGAGAGGTTAGTAATGAAGATAATTGAGTTAAACAATGTTGGAGTTACCTATAACAATGGACATGTTGCTCTTGACGGAGTGAGTGCCAGTTTGTCAACAGGAAACATATGTGGATTAGTTGGTGTCAATGGGTCGGGAAAATCAACTTTGTTTAAGACAATTATGGGGTTTATTAAACCGACTATTGGATATGTGTCAGTTGCGGGTGAGGATGTGGGTAAGGCCCTCAAAAAGAACCTAGTCTCGTACGTCCCTCAAACAGAGGAAGTAGATTGGAATTTTCCGGTATTGGTTGAGGATGTTGTGATGATGGGTCGATATGGCCATATGAACTTGTTGCGTTACCCATCTAGAGAAGATCATTTGAAAGTGGAAGATGCTCTTTGTCGTGTTGGCATGCAGGGTTATCAAAAATACCAGATCGGCGAATTAAGTGGAGGGCAAAGAAAGCGGGTTTTTGTTGCCCGTTCACTTGTACAAGATGGGCAGATTATATTACTGGATGAGCCATTTACAGGTGTGGATATTAAAACTGAGGAATCTCTGGTTGGGCTTTTTCGCTATCTCGCCTCAGAGGATCGTTTGATTTTAGTTTCCACTCATAACCTTGGTAGTGTTCCGAGCTTTTGCGATGAGGTGATGCTTATTAATAAATCGCTTCTTGCACACGGTCCTGTCGAGACGAACTTTACGCAAAGCAACCTAGCCAGGACATTTGGTGGTACTTTGCGGCACCACCAACTTGTTGGTGCTGATTTGCATGACGATGAAGATACGCGCGAAGTAACTGTCTTGACAGATGATGAACGACCACTTGTTTTGTATGGGGAAAAGGGTGGCCAAAAGATCTCTCGGCGTGGCACTGAAGAATGATTGAACCAGCTATCGAGCCCTTTAACTATATTTACATGGAGAGAGCAATCTGGGTAAGCGCTCTTGTAGGCGGTATCTGTGCGTTCCTATCTGCTTATCTTATGCTCAAAGGTTGGTCCTTAATGGGAGATGCTCTAGCGCATTCAATTGTCCCTGGCGTCGTATTATCGTATATTTTGGCTCTACCTTTTGCCATAGGTGCTTTTTTTGCTGGGTTGCTTGCGGCAATAAGTATGGCAATTGTGAAAAAACGCACAAAGCTTCGTGAAGATGCTGTGATAGGTTTGGTTTTTACTGCATTCTTTGCAGCTGGACTTCTTCTGATTTCAATCAGGCCAATATCCGTAAACATCCAATCCATAATTTTTGGTAATATTCTGGCAATCTCAAAGGATGACATAAATCAAGTGACAGCAATATCAATCGTATGTCTGTTTGTTTTGCTCCTCACCTGGAAGGATTTGATGGTTGTGTTTTTTGATGAGGAACACGCGCGTAGTGTGGGAGTTCGTGTGACCGGTATGAAAATACTTTTCTTCACATTATTGAGCGCAGCTTGTGTGGCAGCAATTCAGACCGTGGGTGCAATTCTTGTTATTGCAACAGTCATCACTCCCGGAGCTACAGCGTATTTGCTAACTGACAAATTTAGCCGACTAATAATAATTTCAATATTATTAGGTAGTGTAACCAACGGTATCGGTGCATATGCAAGTTTTTTCTTTGATACGCATCCAGGTGGTTTGATTGTTACTCTTCAAACAATTGTTTTTTTATGTGTATTTTTGCTTGCTCCTAAATATGGTTTTTTGAAAAGATTGGGATCATCGAATGGATAGTGTTCTCTCTTTTTTTACTGAGCCCTTAGCCCATAGTTTTATGCAACGGGCATTGCTTATGTCGGTTATTATTGCTGTCGTGTGTTCTATATTTTCTTGTTTTTTGATTTTAAAGGGTTGGTCACTAATGGGTGACGCAATATCTCATGCCATACTGCCAGGACTTGCTGTTGCGATTTTAATAGGCCTTCCAATTGCAGTGGGTGCTGTGGTGGCTGGTTTATTTTGTGCATTAATGAGTGGCTTTGTTCAAGAGTATTGCCGCGTCAAAAGAGATGCCGTTATGGGAATTATTTTTTCGGGGATGTTTGCGATTGGGTTAGTTATTTTTATGGAAATAGAGACAGATTTGCATCTTTTACATGTCCTCTTTGGGAGTATTTTAGGTATTACAGATGAAGATTTAATCGAGGCGGGTTGTATTGCAATATTTACTTCGTTAACAATGCTAATAAAGCGCAAGGACCTATTACTTTACTGTTTTGACCCTGCCCACGCTTCAGTAATAGGTTTGCCCGTACGGTTATTAAATTTTTCACTATTGGTCCTCCTAGCGCTGACGATTGTTTCCTCGCTCAAAGCAGCAGGTATTGTACTCGTGATTGCTATGTTAATTGCGCCTGGAGCAGTTGGATTTATAGTAACGCGTACTTTTGATAGAATGTTAATGGTTGCTCTATCAGTGTCTATTTTTTCTTGCATCAGTGGTACCATTTTAAGCTTCCATTTTGATGTCGCAACTGCACCTCTCATTGTTGTAATACAGGCTGCTTTATTTGTGCTCGCTATGACCTTTGGGAAATCTCAAAAAAGAGAGAAAGGAATGCAAAATGCCGTCTAGAATTCAAAAATTTCACAACTTAACCCTTGCAGATCCCGAGACACAAGCAAGTTGGTTCGCCCGAGTTCGCATGGCCCGTCAGGCTGAAACAACTGAAGATTATGTTGAGCTAATTGCGGATCTGATAAATGTGCATAAGGAAGCAAGAGCAAGCGATTTGGCAGTTCGTCTTGGCGTTTCTCCACCGACAGTGACGAATGCACTATCTCGTCTGAAAGAAGAAGGCTACATTGATAGTAAACCCTATCGATCAATCTTTCTTACTGAGAGAGGACGCAAACTTGCAAGCAAATGTAAACAGCGCCATCAGATTGTACTTGAGTTTCTTATTCGTCTCGGGGTGGATCCTGAGACAGCAGAGTTTGATGCTGAGGGCATAGAGCATCACATCAGTGACCAAACGATTCAGTTGATGCAGAATTACGGTGAAACTTAATTAGGGAGTGGAAACTGATTAGCTAAGTATTTCAAAATACATTAAGATCCAGTGATGAATAAATAGAAAACAACGATAGCTACTTATTTATTTCGCATCCATTTGGTCCAGCGCGTTCTTGCCATGTTGCCTAGGGTATTGTCCTGATACACCCAGTTTTTACCATTATTGTCTATATGAAAAGCAATGTCTCTCAATAACATACAAATACCCATTTGACCGGGTATTTTGGGCAACCATGAGAATATACCACCAGCTCTACACTTCTGATCTATTTGGTTCAGAAGATCACTTTTTTTGATCAAATTTCTTTCAAAACAGATTGACATATAACTTACCATCCAGTCCTCCAAACCATATACACTACAGCAAATCATCAAGCGTCCTAAAGTCTCATGAATTTCATTTCTGCTTAAGTTTTCCATTCTGTCTGCAAAGTTCTCTGGAGAAACCAAGTATAGCATATCAGAAGAAATCATCTGTCCTTTACAGCCAGGTATGTTTTGACCAGAAATACGTTGCCAATACGTTGGGCGAAAGTCGACAAGTTGAAATTTATTTTTTGACAAAAAATCATGAATTTCTCCAAAAAGAGAACCACCTTTATACATTTCTAAAAATTCTGCTTCAACTTCCAGTCCAAGCAATTTCTCCAGTGTACGCTCACTTCCCTCTAGCACCATGAGAGAACCTCCTTGAGCATCTATTTTTAGAAAATCATATTTTGTTTTTGGGTCAAGAACCGAGTCAAGCGTGTTGGTGTTGATTTTTACTTTTTCAACAACACTAAAACGCTCGCTGTTAGGGAAATTACTCAGTAATTCTCGATTGGGTTCTAACAATGAGCTACATCCACCCGAACGCGTGATATTTAATTTATGAGTTTCACAATTGTTCCACACAGCAGTTTCAATAATCATAGGCTTTAAACCCTTGTTTGTATTGTCACTTATTAATTTCGCGGCAGCGGATGGGTCAGGCTCAAGCATAGTTAAGTGCAATTTTTGATTTAGCCATTGCCAATGGGGTTGAACACCACCTCGTGCTCCAACGTCCACAAGTTCTATTACTTGATCTCCTAAAAATTCTAATAAACGTACTCTCAATCTGCTCAACATAAAAATACCTCTCGATGGGTAGCGTTTCTTTTTTTTAATAAAACTATTTTTTATATTAAAATCAATAATTTAGTAAATTTCAAAAATACAAAATGAATATTTTATTATGTTATATTATAACATTTTCTTGATTATAATTTCTAATATCTTATAACATGACAATGAACTTGTTCACCTTACGGTTGGACTCAAGTTCAGGGAACTTGTGAAATTATTTAATTGTTCGATGTATACTTTTGCCTCGTATGCTTGAGAAAATTTAAGTGATCTCTCAAACTGCAAATATTTTAGGTGTTAAGCTTGTTGGGGAATTTGTTTTGAAGTCAATAACTAAACTACCTCACTTACTTTTAACTGGAGTCATTGCAAGATTAACATGTGCGTTAATAGTAATGGTCGTAATCTGGTTGGGTTTTTTTTGGGCCACTTTACCACCTGGAGGAACCTGATGCCTGTCATTGATTTTCAGAATTTGACTTTGGGATATGAGCTTTACCCTGCAGTCACTCGTCTTGAAACTGAAATTCTAGAAGGTAGCTTGACTGCAATTGTCGGACCTAATGGAGCTGGAAAGACGACACTTTTAAGAGGCGTAATTGGAGCACTTCGACCAATGGACGGTTGTGTATCGGTTAATTTGTCGGGTCGTGAGAGTATTGCTTACTTGCCGCAGCTATCTGAGATTGACCGATCTTTTCCGATATCAGTTTTTGACATTGTTGCAATGGGTCTATGGAAAAATATAGGTGCATTTGGACGGCTCAACAAAATTAATCGTGAAAAAGTGAATGCTGCAATATCTACAGTTGGACTTACAGGTTTTGAAAAACGGGTTATTGGTTCATTATCTGGTGGTCAAATGCAACGTGCTCTATTTGCACGTCTTCTTTTACAAGACTCTCCTTTGGTTTTATTGGACGAACCTTTTGCGTCGGTTGATGCAAGAACCATGATTGATTTGATTCAATTGATACAAATATGGCATCACGAGGGACGAACTATAGTGGCTGTGTTGCATGATTATGAGATGGTTCGCGAGTATTTTCCTGATACACTTATGCTTGCCCGTGAGCTTGTTGCCCATGGGCCAACTGGCAAAGTCCTCACAGTTGAAAATCAGTTTCGTGCCCGTCAAATGTGTGAGGCCTGCTCTGGCCCCCCCCATATTTGTGGGCGAAGTGTAGCGTAAATGTGGGATCTTTTATTCCAACCGTTTTATGATTACGGTTTCATGCGCCGTGCGCTTTTAGGTTGCATGGTACTTTCAATCGGTTCTACTCCAGTTGCTGTATTTCTCATCTTACGACGAATGAGTCTTACTGGTGATGCCATGGCGCATGCAATTTTACCAGGTGCAGCTGTTGGTTATCTAATTTCTGGATTATCTCTGAGCGCGATGACACTCGGTGGTTTGATAGCAGGTATGTTGGTTGCGATACTATCAGGTTTTGTTAGTCGTATTACCTCTATTCGAGAGGATGCTAGTCTCGCAGCCTTTTATCTTATCTCACTTGCCTTAGGTGTTTTGATTGTATCAACTCGCGGAAGCAACATAGATCTAATGCATGTTCTTTTTGGGACCGTACTGGCTCTCGATGACGCTGCTCTAATCTTGTTGTGCATGATTTCGAGCCTTTCAATACTAACTTTAGCTGCTGTCTTTCGACCATTGGTTTTGGAGTGTGCCGACCCAAATTTTTTACGCTCTGTAAGCAGTCTTAGTGCAATTACACACTTTACCTTTCTTGCTTTGGTAGTCCTTAATTTGGTTGGTGGCTTTCATGCACTCGGGACCTTAATGGCCGTTGGTATTATGATTTTACCTGCTGCTGGTGCACGTTTTTGGGCTGTAAGCGTCGGCGGTTTAATTATTGTAGCTATCATGTTTGCAATGATGTCGAGTTTTATTGGACTTCTCTTGTCTTTTTATTTCAGCTTACCTTCCGGTCCCTCAATTATTCTTGTAGCAGGTTTGATTTACATCCTTTCTCTTGTATTTGGTTCTGCAGATGGAATCATTTCTCAGTCTGTAATGCGATCGGTAACAAAAACATAATCATCAATTAACATTAATTAAAATTTAAAAGGATCAAAAAATGATTTTAGAGAGAGTTTTAAGGACAATCTTAGTTGGCTTCATATTTTCATTATTTTTGCCTGTCGCAGTTTGTTATGCTGAGAAGATCAAAGTGGTTACAACTTTTTCAATTCTAGGAGATATCGTAAAACAAATCGGTGGAGAGCATATAGTTGTCACTTCCTTGGTTGGACCAGATGGAGACACACATGTTTACAGGCCCACACCTGCTGATGCGAGAGATGTAAGTGAGGCTGAAATTCTTGTTGTCAATGGTTTGGATTTTGAAGGTTGGCTTGATCGATTAGTTGAAGCCTCTGACTTTAAAGGAACCCGACTTGTGGCGACAAGAGGAATTGAAGCGATCCCTTACAAAGAAGACGAGCATGATGACCATGGCAAGCGCGAGCATGATGACCATGGCAAGAGCGAGCATGATGACCATGGCAAGAGCGAGCATGATGACCATGGCAAGAGC
>MDTD01095513.1_pt1 | contig 10680 bp, 8 predicted proteins | sample 811221 | NCBI WGS metagenome assembly MDTD01 (sample SAMN05326646, study PRJNA326480) | marine metagenome | isolation source: seawater | place: Pacific Ocean: South West | collected 2011
TGTGAATTATCTGCTATTCGAATGTCTTTATGTATGTGCATTCCGTCATATCTCCTGGAAATATCAAAGAAGACACCCTCAATCGTCTTTTGTTCTTCGCGAACTAAAGATTCAATCACCTTACGTGCGTTCATGAAATCGATTACAAGAATCCCCCCTGGCTCAAGCATTTTTGCGATTGAAAAGCACATGCGTTCATTATCCTTTGGAGAATCAAAATATCCAAAACTTGTAAATAGATTAAATATAGCATCAAAAGAATGACCTTGAATAACTGCTCGCATGTCGTGAACTTTAAAGGAAAGACTATTATTTGTCCATCTTTGTGCATCTGCAATACTCTTTTTAGAAAGATCTACCCCCAAGACATTATATCCTAACTCTTGTAGAGTTTTTGAATGCCGTCCCTTTCCACATGCCAAATCAAGAAGCTTCATTCCTTGTCTCAATTGTAATTGTTTCATCAGACAATAAATGAATTTTTTGGCTTCTGCATCATCTCTATTTTTATAGAGGATGTGATAATATTTGCTATCAAACCAATCCTCGAACCAATCTCTTTCTGACATAGGTCAAAATTACAATTTTATTAATGTAAATACACCTATAAAAGCCAATTGAAAAGTCTTCTAAAACCCTTAAATTTGGTTTGTGAAAAAGATTGGACTGACAGGAGGTATTGGAAGTGGAAAGTCATTTGTTGCAAAGCAAATCGAAGCAATGGGATATCCAGTATATTATTCTGACAATCAAGCCAAGAAGATCAGTAATGAAAACCCTCTTGTCCGAGAATCATTAATTTCTCTTGTTGGCCCATTAGTCTATGAAAACAACAAAATAAATAAAGAATACCTTAGAGCACAATTATTCTCCAATGAAGAACTTCGGGGTAAGGTTAACGCAATTGTTCATCCCGCCGTAAGAGCTGATTTCAGTCGTTGGTTAAAGGAACAAAAAACTAGTGATTTAATATTCAACGAAGCGGCAATCTTATTTGAAACAGGAGCTTATAAAAATTTTGATGCTGTCATCCTAGTTTATGCCCCTGAGGAAGTTAAAATTGATAGATTGTTAAGAAGAGATCGTTCTTCTCGATCCGAAATAAAATTAAAAATGCAAGCACAATGGAACGATAAAAGAAAAAAGACCTTAACTCGTTACCACATTCTTAATGACGGAAAAAAATCTATTGAAGAACAGCTCAATGCGATTCTGGCCCAACTCCTTTAATAAACCAATCGAATACTTACCGTTTTTGATTCATTCAACTGGAAAGAACAATCCTCAAAGGAGGGCACAGATAATTTAGGGCGAATGTCATTTGAAAAGGCATAGGGCTCCACGGGAATACCAAAAAAATTCTTATCACAATTATCATTGTTGTTTTCATCCTGATAAATGGCTACGGCATAAGCTCCTTTCTTCAAGCCACTAAAGGTATATTTTTGAGAATTACCTAAAGTCTTAACCCTGACCATTTTTAAGGTTTCGCCTACTACAGGAAATTTATCTGAATCATCGTACAATCCAAATTGAAGTACTCCATCATTGTTTTTTAGCCCATTAACAATTACTGTTAAATCGAAGGTTTGTTGTCCAAAAAAGGATTGAAATGAAATCGTGACAATACTAAAACAAATGAGACAAAAATACTTCATTAATTACGAAAAGTGGTTTTAAAAATTCTATCCATCCAAACAAAGGTCGAAGAATAATTACCATTAAGGTAAGCATGATGATCGTCATGATGTTTGGTCTTACTTAAAAAAGGAATATGACATAAAAATGGAATCTCTAAATCCGAGTGAATGTGTATTTCGTGAAGGTTTCGCAATAACCCAAAAATCCAAAATGCATAAAGATTAATAGGCATAAAAATTAAAATTACAGCAAATCCAATGGCAACACCAATCATACCCATCATCCATTCGAGAGGATGTACATATAAATATTCAAGAGGAAAAGGCTTCGTAGCACGATGGTGAATCGAATGAATGTGCTTCAACATAAATTTATTTTCGTGCATCCAGCGATGGTAAAAATAAAACCATACATCATCCAAAATAAAAGCAAACAGGACTTGCAAAGCAATAATCCACCAGGACGTCCAAGTGACCTCCATAAAATCATAAAGAAAGTAAGCTCCCGTACCGGATATGGCTAATAGAAGTCCAAAATTCAGTAAAAACAGGGGCATTCTTTTACTAAAAATAGCCTTTTGATAGGACTTAGCTTGGATGACATAGGATTCTAAATACCTAGTTTTTAAAACAACCATGCTATAAAAGAATCCAAATATATTTGATCCTAAAAGCATTATTATTGTTCCCAAAGCCACCCACTCTCTTGTCATCTTAAAGCAAATACGTTATACATTCCGGTATTTTCTAGACCTATTTCACTTTCCGTATGAAGATCAGAAAATCCCTTTTCTGTAAGTAGTTTTTTTACATTGTCCAAACGGTTGTCTATATCATGTACCTCTATCACCATACTTTTAATTTTAGGCCAATCGCTATCACTAATTCCTTGAAGAACAGACCACTCTGCACCTTCACAGTCAATTTTCAATAAATCAATTTGCTCAATATTTTCTATCTCAATAACACGTGATAAAGGCATTAGCTTGCAATCCACTTCTTTTTTACCTCGAACCAAAAAAAAAGCGATAATCCCAGAGCAAAAAGGAGGAATCAGCTTCATCCATTTCATTCCTTCTGGTGGGTTCTTCATTGTTCCTTTAACTGCTCTTGAAAAAGAATCAGGATCACGATCCCATTGCTCCGGATGGAGTGTTGATAATGCTGGAGTATTTGGAAAATATGTAAAACGAGCATCAGATTCTTTATCGGAAACCCCGTAAGGAAACGTGTAAATCTGACCCTTACCATATACATCCGCATTCTTTTTTAGCACCGAAAAAATATCTGGTATAGGCTCAAAGCAGTATGCTTTGACATTTCTAGCCTTTTGAATGGCTCTCAATCCAAAAACACCAACATTAGCACCAACATCAAAAACAATTGAATTATCCTTAATTGAAATTCCATTTTGAAGATATCCGTCTACATGGTGATCCAACATTTTTGCCTCAGGTTTTCGCAAACAGAAAACAGGAGTACCGTCATTTAGCCTGGTTTTGGTCATAGAATGACCTAAAAATAATGAATTTTAAATATTTTTTAGCTATTCTAAAGAGAAGTTAACCCAAAAATGGATATCTATAGTCCGTAGGAGGAACAAAAGTCTCCTTTATTGTTCTTGGAGAAACCCACCTTAAAAGATTTAAAATGGAACCGGCCTTATCATTTGTACCGGATCCCCTCGCACCTCCAAAAGGTTGCTGACCTACAACTGCCCCTGTGGGCTTATCGTTAATGTAAAAATTACCCGCCGCATTCGATAAAACTTTTGTGGCTTGCTCGGCTGCATATCTATCCACGGATAAAACTGCACCTGTTAATGCATATTCTGAGGTACTATCAACTAATTGTAACATGTTATCCCAAGAATTATCATCATATACATATATGGTAATAACCGGTCCAAATATTTCCTCTACCATTGTCTTGAACTTCGGATTAGTCGTCAGAATTACGGTTGGTTCAATAAAGTATCCAATTGATTTATCACAATTACCGCCATGAATGATTTCAGCGTCATCCGCCTCTTTAGCAAAATCTATATATGCTGAGATACTATCGAAAGCTTTTTCGGAAATGACAGCATTTATAAAATTACTAGGATCTTCAGGTGAGCCCATTTTAAATGTTTTTAAATCTGATAAAAGTTTTTCTTTGACATCAATCCAAATTGATTTCGGGATATAAGCTCGCGATGCAGCGGAACATTTTTGACCTTGATATTCAAAAGCACCTCTTGCAATAGCAGTGGCAACCTCTTCAAAGGGAGCCGATTTGTGTGCTACGATAAAGTCTTTTCCCCCTGTTTCTCCTACAATTCTAGGATATGATTTAAACTTTTCAATATTCATACCTATACCCTTCCACAAAGTACGGAATACGTCTGTACTTCCTGTGAAATGCAGTCCTGCAAAATTTTCATCTTTAAATAGGACCTCTGAAATCTCACGACCGCTAACAGTAACCATGTTAATGACTCCTTTTGGCAGACCAGCTGCCTCAAAAAGATCCATTATTACTTTAGCTGAATATATCTGTGTTTCAGCAGGTTTCCAAATAACCACATTACCTAACATGGCTGGGGCAGCACATAAGTTTGCACATATTGAAGTAAAATTAAAAGGCGTTAAGGCAAAAATAAATCCCTCCAGAGGTCTATGTTCTAACCTATTCCATGTCCCAGGTTGAGATTGAGGCTGCTCCCTATAAAGTTCGCTCATATATTGAACATTAAATCTAAAAAAGTCAATCATTTCGCAAGCGGCGTCAATTTCCGCCTGCATAACATTCTTGCTTTGACACAACATAGTGGCCGCATTCATTTTATTTCGATACGGACCTGCCAATAAATCAGCAGCCTTCAGAAAAATGGATGCTCTCTGCTCCCATGGCATTTCGGACCATTTAACCCTAGCAGCCATAGCCGCATTAATGGCTTTTTTTACCTCTTTTGCTCCACCGTAATTAGCAGTTCCTATATTACGTGCATGCGCATGTGGAGGACTAAGTTTTTTCTTATTTTTAGTGAATACCTCTTCACTTCCTATGTACATAGGAACATCCACGTGATCATTATACATTCTGGAGTACTCAGCAAGTAACTCACTTCGCTCGGTAGATTCTGGAGCATAGGATTTTACCGGTTCATTCACGGCAACTGGAACTTTATAGAAAGCGTTTGACATGTCTTTTTTTCTTGCAAAAATAACGATTGTTACCTATCCTTGCAACTGATACAATCAATTGAAAAATGAAGCGGATATTTATTTGCCTTTTTCTTTGTATAATTTGCTTCTTTAATATTCATGGTCAAAGCACTTACAGCCAATATAAAAAGGAAAAAAGTAATCTTTCTAAATCAAAAATGGCTTTGGAATTGTGGTCCTATTATCTTCGGTTCCATCTTGATTCTCTGTCTGTTTTAGGCTTAGATCTTATCAAAGAGAACAAAACAAGGCCTCATCCTTTTGTCGAGGCGGTTTACAATAGAATTCTTGGTTGCTACGATGTAAGGTCTGGCTCTGTAAAAAATGGACTACATTTATTGAATGCATCTAAAGCTACATTTCTTCATTTGGGTGATGAAAAACTCATTTCGGAAGCATACAACGAAATTGGGATAGCCTACCTGCTCATGGGGGACCATAAATCCGCAGAAATGCATTTTCAAAATTCATTGTCTCATGGAAGACGTTCAAACTTGCCAAGTATGTCTTACATGGCAGAAATTAACTTGGCAAAAAGCGCCTTAATTTCTGGGGACCAATTCACGGCTAAAATGCTTGCCGAACACTACATTAGACAGGCCATGGAGAATGAGAAATATGAAGCCATTGCCAATGCTTATTCATTTTTAGGTCAAATTGCACTCGATGAAGATCAAATGAGAAGAGCTCAAAATTGTTTTAAACAGCAAGGGAAATATGCGTCATTAAGTCATTCTCCATTTATAAGATTGAGGGCACTAAACAATCAAGCAATTGTCCATTTTATGAATGATCAATATGAAAAGGCATTAAACCTCTTTCAAAAAATCCTTAAAGAAAGAAAAAATCAAGGCTTTCATTTTTACACCTGTGAATCCTATATGAATTTAGCCAATTTTTATTTTGAGACAGACCAGAAATCGGTTGCTCAATTGTATATTGACTCATGTATTTTTCTTGCCAAACAGCAGAACCTTATCCTAAGTCATATTGAGGCATTGGAACTCATTCTAGAGCACCATGAATCAGTGGAGGTGAAAAACAAATTAGACATCTTGAAGCAAAAAAGACAAGAACTCATAAAATTAAATATGAGTCAAAGAACACGAATAAGATCCATTCAAGAGAAAAAAGCTACTAAAGCCGATAGCTTTATTTACCTATTCATATTTTTTTTTGTGGGAATAATTTGGTGGATTTATTGGAAAGGCTAACGAATAAGCGTAATAAATCCATGCCCTGTCCATTCTGACCCATCTAATGCGGTGGCAACATACTTATAAAAATACACACCTTCTTTTGCATCATTACCTGCTGGTGTCCTACCATCCCAACCACTATTCAAATCCTCAATTGTTGTCATTACATTTCCCCATCTATTTAGAATCAATAGCTCAATGGTCGCCATGTTCTCAGTTGAGACCATAAATAATTCGTTTGAACCATCTTCATTTGGAGTAAATACATTTGGAACAAAAATCCATGGTTCAATAGTTGTAGTAATAATGAGGGAAGTTGAATCGTAGCACAAACCATTATCAGCAATTAACCATACAGTATATGCTCCAAAATCTTCATAAACCGCACTCTGAGGGCTGTTATTATTGACCACGGAAAATTGACCATTTCCAAAGTCCCATTCATAATTTGATGCATTTTCACTCATGTTGGTAAAAACCACATTAAGAGGAACTCCACCAGTCTCAGGATCTGCAGAAAAAAGAGCATTTGGAACAGGTAAAGCAGTAACCAATATCGTCGCAGAACCTAAACAACCATTTTCATCAGTTCCAATCACTGTGAAAGTGGTGGTTTGATCAACATCAAAAGGAACCCCGTCTGTCACTCCATTATCCCATGCATAAGTCCCACCAATTCCAGCTCCAGAAGCTACAAGTATAATATCATCTCCAATACAAACTGTTTGAGGGTCACCTGCACTGATGATAGGATTTTCTATAACCTCGATGATTAATTCCGTATTTAAAGCGCATTGCCCCTCGTCAGGAGTAAATGTATATGTTGTGGTCTCTGTGTTATTCACATCAGGGCTCCAAGAACCTACGAATCCTTCAACAGACTCCAATGGCAAAGTCAAAAGAGTTCCAGAGCATATAGGTCCTAGTGCATCAAAATCAGGAACACTAGGTGGAATAACCTCAACAGTTATAAACTGCTGTGAAGCACACTGACCGGGGTCAGGAGTGAACATGTATTCTGTCGTCTGGGTATTGTCAATTGCTGGAGACCAGCTTCCTGAGTAACCCTCAAGAGAAACTTCAGGTAAAAAAACATCTCCACCAACACATATTGGAGGAATTGCATTAAATGTTGGATCATCAAGTGCATTGACCGTAACTTCCACATCATCATTAGCTATACATCCATTACCGAAATCAATTGAAACTGTGTAGGGATTGTTTCCTGCAGGAGGAACAATTGTATCTGCTACATCAGTGGCACCTGTTGACCACAGTAAGTCTCCCATGTAATATATTTCAAAAACAAAACTTCCTGAGTTATCAGTATAAGGTCCACTATCTGAAAAAGTGAAAGTTTGTGGTGATCCACCGCTGAAAAAGTAATTGTAGACATGAGTTGGGTTATAAACAAATGGAAGGATTGATTGAGAGGCAACACTAGAGCCATTCCACTGCCACACACATCCCGGGACGGGAGGATTCACAGGATTGTTATTCAGGATAAATTGATAGTTAGCATCTCTTACCTCTCCACTCATAGCAATGATGGTACCACTTACGATAACATAATAACTACCCGCAGCATTAGTGTTGGCCGTAGTATAAGTAAACGGAGCATTTACATTCATCGTAAAAGATTCAACTAATTGACCTCCTGTGATATCCATGGCAAATATAACTGCAGACTCACCCTCACACAAAGTACTGTCCAAGGCAGCGGCTGTAATGGAAGGGTCTTCCGTTATCGTTATATCTATTGATGACGAGGTCGCACAGAGTCCAATATCGGGGGTGAAGGTACTGGTAAAAATGCCCGCAGTACTATTATCAACTGTACTGGGGTTCCAAGTTCCTGTAAAACCTTCTAAAGAAGTTGAAGGCAAGTTATCAATATTTCCAGACTCGCAATAAGGCCCCAAAATGGCGAAAGTAGGTGTTTCTGGAGGTCCTACTGAAACAACCATAGTCTGTTCACTAGAACATTGACCTGCATTAGGAACAAAAGTATACTCCGTAGTTTGTGTATTGTCCATTCCTGGAGACCAACTTCCCAATACACCTTCATTAGAGATAATCGGTAAATTGAAATTATCTCCCACACAAATCGGTGGTTGTTGAATAAATGTCGGGGTTATAATAGGGTCAACTACTATCTCCATCGTCTGCTCATTTGAGCACAAACCAACATCAGGAGTAAATGTATATGTTGTTGTTTGTGTATTATTGATTCCTGGAGACCAAGTCCCTGCAATTCCTTCATTTGAAATCACATTTATATTTGGTATTGAACTGCCCTCGCAAAATGGGCCTAATTGATCAAAAGATGGTGTCAATAAAGGGTCAATTACAACCTCCATAGTTTGTGTATTTGAGCATTGACCTGCGTCAGGAACAAAAGTATAAACAGACGGCCCTAATATTGATGTATTGATTCCTGGAGGTTCCCATACACCAATAATGCCCTCATTAGATAATGAATTCAAACTTGGCGGGTTACTTCCTTCACAATAAGGTCCTACCTGATCAAAGGTCGGGGTAGACGAGGGGTCAATTACAATTTCCATGGTCTGTGTATTCGAGCACTGCCCAGCATCTGGAGTAAATGTGTACGTTGTTGTTTGTAGATTATCAATTGTGGGCGACCAACTTCCAATTATGCCTTGGTTCGATGAATTATTTAAATTGGGAATCACACTCCCTTCACAATAGGGTCCTACTTGATCAAAATCAGGGGTAAGTAATGGATCTATAACGATCTCAAGTGTTTGAATATTCGAACACTGACCAGCATCAGGAGTAAAGGTATAGGTCGTTGTTTGTGAGTTGTCAATTGCAGGTGACCAAGTTCCTGAAATGCCTTCGTTTGAAATCACATTTATATTTGGTATTGAACTGCCCTCGCAAAATGGGCCTAATTGATCAAAAGATGGGGTCAGTAAAGGATCTATTGTTAAATCAAGAGTAACAACTGAATCACATCCGTTTGCCGCTCCTCCTACAATTGTATATGTAGCCGTATTATTACTTGATGTGTACGTATCACCATCAAGCCAAACGTATGAATCACATGCTGTTTGGGTGTCAGTTCCTTGAGCATTAGCATTAACATTGACCGTTGTGGTTTCAATTACAGTACACCCGTCTAAATCATAATCACAAGTGTATGTGGTTGTCGAAACTGGAGCTACCATAATGGAAGATGAAGCCTCTCCGGTAGACCATAAGAAGTCTCCTCCATTCTCCGATGGTGTAGCCGTTAACGTTACTGTTTCTCCTTCGCATATGGATGGGGTATTGATGCTCAAGGTTGGTGCTGTAGCATCAGACAAAACCTCAACTGTACTTATTATGGGATCTGTACACCCTCCCTGATCATCCACTGAAACCTCATAAATACCGGGAGCTAATCCGGTGGCTGTTGCCGTTGATTGAACTGGGGTGGTATTCCATGTATATGTGTAATTTGGATAGCCCCCTGTAGCTATAACAGTTGCTGTTCCATCATTACCAATGCACGTTGCAGGAGTAGCAGAAATAGAAGTTTCAAGTACATTGGTACACTCCAAAAAATCAACAAAAACACCAGAATCATATAAACCATCACCAGCATCAGCTATCGCCAATTTAAAGTGATAGGTTTCACAGGGGACAACAGATACATCAGTGGTCAATACAGTCGTGAAGGCATCAAAAACATTGTTCTGGCCTGCTGAATTATCAACGTAATACCCTGCATTCAATCCAGCGTTGACATTATCTATACTTACAATAGTTACTCCATCAGGTAACAAAGCCACATTAGTATTGTTGTAATTACCACCCCCCGGATTCGTTCCAGAAATAAAAAAGCCAAAGGCATCATTGAATCCTGCATTAACATATTCAGGATATTCTTCAGAACCAAAAACAAATCGGATTTGCAATTCATCACAGGTAGGTGTAATATCAAATTCCAGAATGCAACAATCGTTTGTAGCTAAAGGTTCTAATGAAGTTAATTGAGGGTCATTACAACTGTTCCAATTATCTGTACTCATGAAAAACGCACCAGGTGCATTTAAATCATCCACATCTCCTGTAGTCAAAATCAATCCCGTAGAAATCCCTATATCTGTAGTAGCTCCATTCGTAAATGTACCATATGAATCATTAGGACAATTGATCGTAGCATTAGAAATCGTAAGGCCTCCACTAATAATTGAGTTCACTACATCTATAGCGCTTCCCCCTTGATTGACAATATTTAATTGTGCATGACTTTGATTATGACAGAGCATCAAAAAGAAAAGAAGAATTTGATTAATTCTCATGATATAGTTAAGTAGCGAGTCAAATTTAGAACATTTATTTTGAGCAAAAAATGACTTTAGTCACAGCAAAGACGATAATATCTGACAAATGGTTGCAAAATGAAAAGTTAAAAAACAACAAGCAAAAAACTATGAAAACGACTACACCCTTTTCAGTCGTTTGTGTTAACTTTGAAATCTATGTATTTGGAGGAATTAAGTCTGCATCAATTTAAAAACCACCATCATTCGGAAATCTCTTTTTCACCTGGGATTAATGCCTTCATAGGAGAAAATGGAAGTGGCAAGACAAATATTCTTGACGCCATACACTACTTAA
>MDTD01015871.1_pt1 | contig 10679 bp, 9 predicted proteins | sample 811221 | NCBI WGS metagenome assembly MDTD01 (sample SAMN05326646, study PRJNA326480) | marine metagenome | isolation source: seawater | place: Pacific Ocean: South West | collected 2011
GCTGTGTTGTTTAAAATATAAAGCTCTTTATCGTTTGCCGAGTTCTTGACAAAACACATGTATGGTTTTGTTTCAAGATGCAATCTTGAGGGAAGGTTCAACATGCTTTTATTTTGAGGTGAAGAATTTTGCTCATGAACACCTCCTGAATTCCCGCTTTTTTTCACCAACTCTTTAATCAAAACAGGAATTCCAAATCCATCGTTTGTGGTTACCTCAACCATCTTGTTGTCAATAATTTTAGTAACTGTTCCATCTAAATCCTCATTTAAGAAACTTACCTTATCTCCAAGCTGAATACTCATCAATTTTGTTTTAATTTTAAAGGTAATAAATACTATTTTATGAATACTTCTGCAGATAATCCATGGCAAAAAATTGACGAAGAGATAAGGTACGACAACCCTTGGATAAAAGTAACTCATTCCAATGTAATCACCCCTTCTGGCTCTAAGGGTATTTATGGTTTAGTTCATTTCAAAAACTGGGCTATTGGGATGATTCCTCTCGACAAAAATTTAAACACTTGGATTGTTGGACAGTATCGATATCCAATTCAGCAATACAGTTGGGAGATTCCTGAGGGTGGCGGACCAATTGGAGTTTCTGCGATAGAAACTGCAAAAAGAGAGTTGTCTGAGGAATGTGGCTTAAAAGCGAAAAAGTGGACGCAAATTCAAACATTTCATCTGTCCAACTCTGTTTCTGATGAGTATGGAGAAATATTTCTAGCGCAAGATATAGATGAATTTGAAAACCACCCTGATCCCGAGGAAGAATTGGTTGTGAAAAAACTACCTTTCGAAGAAGTTTTTCAAATGGTTCTAAAGGGTGAAATTACCGACAGTATAACTATTATGGGTATATACAAAGTTAAATACTTAATTGAAAATAATTTGATTTAAATCATTACATTAGACTTATGAAAAAGTTGGTTTTTGCATTGATTTTATTTTTTCCTTTAATTACATTTTCTCAAAATTTCAATGGAGTCTGGACAGATTCGAGTAGTACAGATTTCTCAAATTGCACGGCTATCTTTTCGGTAAAAAAAGATTCCGTTTTTATGACACATTATCTTGAATTTAAAGGAAATCCTTTTGTTGAACACGGAGCAGGAATCATTAAAGGAAATAAGATTGAATACACAGTATATGTTACAGTTCAAGTACCCGGTTGGAATAGTTCAAAAGGACATCATATTCTAACCATATCTGAGGATGGTAAAACATTAAGAGGAACCTATGAAGACGATGCTGGAAACAAAGGCAATTTAGTTTTCAAACGAAAATATCCAATTCTGTATTTAAAATAGTATAATGCAATTGAGAAATAAGAAGTAATGAGACAATTATTTGGTATAATATTGATTATGATTCTTGGCACTGAATCCTATGCACAAAGCGGATGCTTGCCTAAACTATCAAAAAATGCTTTTCAAATAGAATTGAAAAAAATTAAAACACACGACTTCGACCAAGCAAAAAAAGAAGCCATTGAACTTTTGTTGAGCCAATGTTTAACTTCTTTTCAATTGAAACAACTGCTCCGAGAATTAAGTTTCGAGGAAGATAAACTTGAAATCGCAAAAAAGGCATATGCTATGATTTCTGATCCAAGTAATTTTGGTATTATAAAAGATGTATTTGACTTTGAGGATGTGAAAAAAGAAATCGATGCTCTAATGAATTAATGGTTTTTACCCCATTAAAAACTAAATATCCCTTATTTATCACAATTCAAAAGAATAATATCAGTATTGTTTAGCTACTTGAAAAACATATTATTATCTAAAAAGCCCTTTTACTATTACACAATTGATTTTGAGAAGAATTTTTTGGACAAATTAAGTTCTAAATATGACATTAAGGATGACCTTACTAGATCTTATTGCCAGTACAAATGCTTTAAAAAAATTGACAATCCTTTAAAGCATTGGTTGGTTTATTGCCTTGCGTTACTGTCAAATCCTTTATATGTATTCTTATTAGTTTTAAGAGGTTTTTTTGTTTCAAAAACTGAAAAAACAAAAGAAAATATTGCGCTTGACTTAACTCCGTTTAATGGTAGATTTTTAAATGATGATTTAAAAAAAGAATTTAATATCAAAACGCCAAGAAAAACCGGTAAAACATTAACAATCAATGACCTTAAGCTAATTATTAAAATAACACTTAAATTTCCTCTTGCTTTTTACTTCCATCAAAAAATAATCAACGCAATTGCTCAAGCAAGCTATCAATTGAAAACAAATACGTGTATTGCTGTAATTAACAATAGAGAATTTTGGTTCGACAGTTCCATTTTAACCCATTACTATGAATCCCACAATATTGCACACATAAATGTTATGCATGGCGATAAGCTGTTATGGTTTAGAGATTCTTTTTTCAGGTTTCACAGAACCTACGTTTGGGACGAACATTATGTAAACATTTTAACTACGCTGTATGCTGATAAAAAGCAGTTCGTAATTGCACCTTCCTCTGAATTAGAAGAAATAAAATCATATGAAAATCATCCCCATACACTGAATAAATACACCTATTATCTTCAAGGCAATGAACCTGTAGAGGTCTTAAAAAACATAGATAAAGCACTGAACAAACTCGGCAAAAATTTCATCCTAAGACCTCATCCCAGATATACCCAAAACGAACATGAACTAAACAATGAAGACTTATGTATCGAAAATACAAATGTTGTTTCTATAATTGACTCAATTAAAAATTCAGAAGCCATTATAAGCCAATATTCAACAGTACTTTTTCAAGGACACTTGATGGGTAAAAGAATTATACTTGATGATTTAACAAACCCTAGTTTACACAAAAAATTAAAAGAGCGTCAATTTCTGTTGTGTTCAAAAGAGCATGAGCTTCTTTCAACTCTCATAAAGTTCCAGAATTAATCTAAAACTAGGGATTCGGGTGATTTAAATACATCAATTTTTTCCTTAATTTTTTCTTCAGACCAGTTCCACCATTTAAGAGCAACTAATTTAGCGATAGTATCTTCATTAAATCTTTTTTTAACTTGTTTTGCAGGACTTCCTACAACTATAGAATAAGGTTCTACGTCTTCTTTCACTAAAGAATTCGCACCAATAATTGCACCATCACCTACTTTCACACCTGCCAAAATAGTTGCATTTGCCCCTATCCAAACATCATTACCAATTACGGTATCGTAACTTTTATCTTCAAATGAAATAGACTCCTTTAAAAATCCATATTTCTTATCGTAGGCAAAAGGATGGGTACTGACCCAATCGGTAGGATGATTCCCTAAACCGATCCGAACATTGTAGGCTATTGAACAAAATCGCCCAATACTTTTAACATTTTTATCAATTAAGCAATAATGGTTAATGAAAGTATACTTTCCAATTGTTTCAGAACCTACAACGCATCCAGATTTGATGGTGACATTGTTTTCTAGATTCACACACTTAGCTATTTGAGCTTTTTGAATTGAGCATGAGGGATATTTTAATCTTAATAAAAAATTCCAAAGTATAAATTTCATGTTAACGAATTTAACAAATTTGCGAAATCCCCTGCTAAATTTTTTCTACTGAACTTTTGAATATCAACAGAGGAATCAACCTTTAATTTTTCTTGTTGAAACTGCTCAAATGCATTTTCCAGAAAAGACTGTATCCCTTCAGCATCTTCAAAATCATAAATTTTCCCAGCATTGGTTTTCTGAATAACTTTTGAGGAATCAGCATCTGTAGGTCCAATAGCCAAAACAGGCCTTCTTGAAGCTATATATTCATATAGTTTTCCAGGAATAATACCATATGAATTTGGTGTTCGGTTAATGGCTAACAGAAGAATTTGAGAACTTGCCATAATATTAATTACTTCCTTATGAGAAACATGAGGAACCAATTTTAAATTATCCAATAAATTATTTTCCCTTATCGATTGAATTATTTTCTCATCACAACTTCCTACAATATCAATGCTTAATAATTCTTTAAATAAAGGATTAGATTGGCAAATTTCATCCAGCGCTCTCCATAGCGCAACTGGATTGCGATCCTCATTCATAGCACCACAATGAGCAATATTAAATTTAGTACTTAACTCACAATTTATATTGTTGAAATCTTCCTGATCAAAACCATTTGTAATGACATGAACTTTATCCTTGTCAACTTCTTTAAAATCTTTCGCCCAATTCCAGCTTACAGTGACAACCTTATCACTTTTATGCAAAACCTGTGACTCTAGTTTATGATGTTTTCTATCAGCCCACTTGGTAAGTTTTAATTTTTGATAAAAATCAATTTTAGTCCAAGGATCTCTAAAATCAGCAATCCAAGGAATGTTAACTTTATCCTTTACTTGCATTGCAATCATATGAGTTGTGTGAGGAGGGCCAGTAGATATAATGGCATCTAAGTGATTTTCGCTTAAATATTTTCTTAAAAATCTTACCGAAGGTTTTATCCAAAACATCCGTGCATCTGGAATAAAAAAATTACCTCGAATAAATACAGATATCTTGCCCATTACCCCTCCTCCAGAACTCATCAATCCAGGACCTATTCGATCACTTTTCTTTTTACCGGTAAACTTTTTATAAAAATCATAAGGTTCCCATATTGGAACCTTCAGAATCTCAACACCTTCAGGAACTTCCTTTTGCAAAGAAGCGTCAAATACGGGAGGTTCTGCATTATCAGCAGTGAAAATAATTGGTTCCCAACTATAATCTCTTAAATATTTAACATGTTTCAACCAGCGTTGAACACCAGAACCACCACTGGGAGGCCAATAATAGGAGATAATTAAAACCTTTTTCATTAAATAGTTAATTCCTTTACGCCTTTATAACCTGCGAACAAAAACAAACCTAGTACAAGAATAGATGCAAATAAAGAAATATTTTCTCCTTGAAAATAAACTTCTGGCTCAAACTTAAATTCAATAGAATGTTTTCCTTTCGGCACTTCTAGTCCTCTCAAAACGTAATTCACTTTGTTATGAGGCACAAGTTCTCCGTCAATATATGCATTCCAACCTTTGTAAAATACCTCAGAAAAAACAACATAAGCCTCTTCAGCTGAACTAAAATTATAGGTTAAATGATTTGCTTTGTACTTAATAAGTTCGACCTCACCACTTGTTGTGTATGATTTATCATAAACACCCTCCACATCTTTCTTTTCAGCTATGGCTACTTCACGAATATTCTGATTGTTTAAATTAAACATCACACTATCTGGTGATGCATATGTTTTAATCCTACTTACTAACCAGGCATTACCAAAAGCACTATGATTAACTAAAGGCGGTTTATTTTCGTCGGCAATAACATATTTTGTATTCAGCATATTAATGATATTTGTAGTTGAACACACCTGACTAAATACATTCGGTGGAATCTGATCCAGTTGGTTTTTATATCTCCCTACCCAAGAAGCTAAAGATTGCATTTCCGATCCCAATGATAAATCTAACATATCTTGGTAAATCATTAATTTCACTGAACTATAACCTCCAATTGTATGATGAAAATAAGATGTAGAAGCATCATTAATAGAAGAACTAAATCCTTTTGAAGCGTTATATACTCTATAATTAGAATTATCTTTCAGAATCTCTTTATTGGCTATTGTCTTTTTAAAAGGAGCTAAAACTTTTGCTTCCTTTTTGTAAACAGTTTCATTTAAATACCTAGAACTCACCCCATATAAATCAAGTAAACAAATTAATCCTAATCCAGTTGCAAGAAGGTTGTGATTTACTTTTTTTCGAGTCAATAAATAAACTATGACCCCAGTAAAAAACATATATATTAAAGATCTTTTGATATCGGACCTGAAAAGCATAATTCTATCTTTTTGTAAAATCCCCAGAAAATCTGATCCCATTTGATCCTCACCGGCCTTTGTGAAGGCAAATAAATTATCGGCTCCTAAATAAAAAACACCTAGAACAACCCAAAATCCAACAGTTACATACAGTGTATACTTTGCAACTTTTGCTTTATCCAGTTCTCCTAGCAACAATTCCTTTAAAAAGATAAAGCCCAATAAAGGGACTGCTAATTCAGTAATTACCATTCCTATTGTAACAGCCCTAAACTTATCGTACAATGGAAAATAATCAAACATGAAATTGAAAAAAGGCAATGTGTTTTTTCCATAGGATATAAATAAGCCTAGAATTGCAGTAGCCAGTAACCACCACTTATATTTTGACTTAACAAAAATTAATCCTAGTACAAATAAAAAACATATCCCTGCTCCAATATATACAGGCCCATTTACTCCCGGCTGATCACCCCAGTACATCACCTGTCCAGTTTGACTTGCTGTATATTCTTTTAATTCCCTTCTAGAAGCCCCTCTATACCTTTGCATGTTGGACTTCAGAAGCATTTTATAGGTATCTGTTTTGACATGAGAATCTGAAGACCCCCCTCCGCTAAAATATGGGATAATTAATGTCATTGACTCCTGAATCCCATAACTCCATCTTGTGGCATAAGCCTTTTTTGGAGACAAGGGTTTATTTTGATTGTCATCAGTATCGGAAATTTCTTCCCATTGCTTTTCTTGTAATTTTTGCTTTTCCTTAGCCTGTTTGGCCTTAATTTCTAAACGAGATTTTCCTCTTTGAGTGTCTTTAACATAATGATTGGTCAAACGCAAATTTGTATTGTTTACCAGAAGAGCTAAAATTAGTGCTCCAAATGAAATTGTAGATGCAATTCCAAAATGTTTAAGATCTTTCTTCTGTAACGCCTTGATGAACTCAACTATTCCTAATATTGCTATAGAAAGACCTGCATAATATGTTATTTGAACATGATTGGCAACAATATTTAAAGAAAGAAACAATGCTGTAAGGGCTCCACCAAACAAATACTTCCCCCTATACGTTAATAATATTCCAGCAATCATGGGGGCAACATAGGCTATTGAATTCGATTTTGAGTTGTGTCCCGCTTCAAGAATAATCATAAAATAGGATGAAAATCCAAAAGCAATTGCACCCGGTATGGCATATTTCCATGGGACCCTTAGAACCAATAGCAAAATATAAAAGCCGAGCATATACTTAAACACGTATCCGGTTGGATGCGGCATACCTAGATTTAAGGCTTTATCTACATATCGAATTAAGTTTTTAGGATAAAGAATGGATATTTGAAAAGTAGGCATACCTCCAAACATTGAATTTGTCCACAAAGGTTCTTCATCATAGGCCTCTCGATGATCAGCAACCTCTTTAGCCATACCTTTGTGTTGGTTAGTATCGTGCGCATTAATTTTTTTCCCGTCAAAAGCAGGAGAACAATAAAAGGCAGCAATACTCACAAAAATAAAAGCAGCTAAAAAGTGCCATACTATTTTCATATATCCCTTCTCTTCTTGAATTTTTAAACTATTTTGAGAATCACTCATGATTAAATTTTGTTCCAATAATTTTTCAAAAATAAACTTTAAGCCTGATAACCTTTAGAAATTTTAAAGCTTAATTATTTCTTTTTTTGATTCTACCAAAGAACCTTGTAATAAAGGAATTTATCTCGGTTGAAATCTTTAAACAATAAACTAACGTCAATAAAGGAATGCCAATTATAATCGATTTAATAATAATCGACCAGACTGGAAGAATTTCTAATTGTAAAAACTCTCCAAACATAAAAAAAGCTACCAGAAGAAGTAAAACCAGAATGGATTTATACCCAAAAGGCTGTAACTTCATTTTAATCAATAAATAAAAATACCTAAGAAAATTATGAACAGACATAGATAAAAAAGTCGCAATAGCGGCACCATCAATACCATACTTAGGTATAAGCATCCAATTGGTCAAAATCACTAAACCTACCAATAAAAATGTAAACACTAGGTTTACTTTATAATGCTTTGAAAAAGTTAAGATTTCTTGATTACAACCCGTTCCTAAATCTACTACTCTTGCCAATCCATAAAAAAACACTACCGGTATTCCTGGAATAAAATCATCTCCATGTGGAATAACTTGAAAGATCTCATCAATACTGCTCCAAATTAAAATAAAGATGACACCACCAATTAATAGTAAGTTAAGTGAAGACTTTTTATAAAGCGCATAAATCTTTTGCTCATCCCCATTTTTGAATGCGTCCGCTAAAACAGGCTGAACAATTCCATTAATGGAACGGCGAGGAATTTCTATCAATGTTGCGAAATATATAGCCAAAGTAAATACTCCTGCCGCATCTGTTCCTAAAAAAGAGGCAACCATTAACTGATCAATTCTCTGAACTAAAATTCCTGCTGCAGCCAATAAGACTACAAAGGCAGAAAAGCTATTAAACTCTTTAAAATAAGTACTTCTCAAAAAGCTTTTGTTCCAACTAAATTTAAGTTTCCCAATTTTAATAGCATACACAGCAACTAGCAAAAAAGTAATGCCCCAAGTAATTACATATAGAGGAACAAGGCTGTCCGAACTAAAAACGCCAAACCCTATAAGAAGCACTAAAATGGTTTGAAGAATTCTCCAAAAAACACTCCTTGCAAAGGTTGGAATAGCTATTCTATAGCTTACTCTTGCGAATGCTTCAAATATATTTAAGAAAATAAGTATCCCAAGTAATGGTAAAACCCAAAATATATTGTTGTAAATCAAAGTTGCATTTTTAGAAAAAACAATTGCAAATACATCGTTCACAAAAGGCCAAAAAGCAATAAAAACTATATATATAGTAACCGGTAAAAAAAGTGAATATGTTAAAAACGAGGATAGGAACGGTTTGTCTCTAAAAATTGGAAAATACTTGACCAATGAAGTTGGAAGCCCCAGCTGAAGGACTGGTAAAAACAAAACCGCAGAAGCGTAAATAACATTGATCAACCCGATGCCTTCCTTTCCCAAATAAAGTGGAAAAAGAAATAGATTGTTAAATGCCCCAATGAGAATACCAATATAGGAGACTAAAGAAGCTTTTAACCCTTGTTTAATGATTATGCCCATTTCATCAAGTTTGAAAAAAGATATTAATCAACCTCTTCATAATCAATGTATTCTCCTCCTGAGGATTCGTGTCTAGATGATGACTTATTCTGTTTGATGTGAATTTTACCCTTTTCAGTTCTTTTAAAATTCGCCTCTTCCTCAGAAACTGAATTTTGCTGTCGCCTATGCATCTCAGCAACTTTGCGTTTAACCCACCATCTTAGTAAAAATCGACCAACATAATAAACAAGAACTATTATTAATATGGTTCTAAGAAGATTTACATAACCTAATTCCATCATTGCCTAAAAATATAAAAAAGCGATTAGATAGTTCATCTAATCGCTTTTAGAGTTAACATATTAACGTTTTTTATCTACTCAAATATAAGTTTCTTTCGCTGTAAACCTTCTTAAAGTAAGGATCTTTCAAATCATCAATAAAATAAATTGATTCACCAGTAGATTTCATTTCAGGTCCTAATTCTTTATTTACATTCGGAAATTTAGAGAAAGAGAAAACAGGCTCTTTGATTGCATATCCTTTCTTGACAGGTTTAAAATCAAAATCCTTTACCTTCTTTGCTCCCAACATTACCTTAGCAGCATAATTCACATAAGGTTCTTGATATGCCTTAGCAATAAAAGGAACTGTTCTTGATGCTCTTGGATTTGCTTCAATAACGTATACTTTATCGTCTTTAATGGCAAATTGAATATTGATTAAACCTTTTGTTTTTAGGGCAAGAGCAATTTTGTGCGTAATTTCTTGGATTTGTTCAATGATTAAATCTCCTAAATTATATGGAGGAAGTACTGCATACGAATCACCTGAATGTATTCCCGCTGGCTCAATGTGTTGCATAATACCAATCACATAAACGTCCTCTCCATCACAAATAGCATCAGCCTCTGCCTCAATAGCTCCATCCAAATAATGGTCTAAAAGAATTTTATTTCCGGGAATATCTTTTAACAATTCAACAACATGATGTTCCAATTCTTCCTCATTTATAACAATTTTCATTCCCTGACCTCCCAATACATAAGAAGGACGAACTAATAAAGGAAATGTTAATTCTTTGGATAGCTCAAGTGCTTCATCAGCTGTTTCAACAACCCCAAACTTTGGATACAAAACATCATTTTCTTTTAACAGGGTTGAAAAACTACCTCTATCTTCGGCTAAATCCAATGCTTTATATGAAGTTCCTAAAATAGGAATCCCATATTTATCTAACTTTTCAGCTAATTTCAATGCAGTTTGACCTCCTAACTGAACAATAACACCCTCTGGTTGCTCATGTTGTATAATATCATAGATATGCTCCCAAAAAACGGGCTCAAAATATAATTTGTCAGCTGTATCAAAATCCGTAGATACTGTTTCTGGATTACAGTTAATCATGATAGTTTCATAACCACATTCCTTTCCTGCTAAAACTCCATGAACACATGAATAATCAAATTCAATACCTTGCCCAATCCTATTTGGCCCAGCACCCAAAACAATAATTTTCTTTTTATCTGTTTTTATACTCTCATTCTCTTCTTCAAACGTTGAGTAGTAATATGGAGTTTGTGCTTCAAACTCAGCAGCACAAGTATCAACTAATTTATATACTCTATTAATGTTATGCTCTTTTCTAGCCTCATGGATTTGACTCTCCCAACATCCAACAAGGTGGGCAATTTGACGGTCACCATACCC
>MDTD01176884.1_pt1 | contig 10679 bp, 8 predicted proteins | sample 811221 | NCBI WGS metagenome assembly MDTD01 (sample SAMN05326646, study PRJNA326480) | marine metagenome | isolation source: seawater | place: Pacific Ocean: South West | collected 2011
CGTCAGCTCGACACGGTCCTGCGGCCGCTTCGGACCCGCAAGGCTCGGCACCACCGTCGACAGATCAAGCTCAAGGACCGACGAGAACGTCGGCTCGGGCTTGCTCTTATCCCACCAGAAGTCGTTCGCCTTGGCGTACTTCTCCGTCAGCTCGATCTCTTCCTCCGTGTGAGCCGTCAGTCGCAGATAGTCCAGCGTCACCGAGTCGATCGGGAAGAAGCCGCACGTCGCACCGTACTCTGGCGCCATGTTCGCGATCGTCGCGCGGTCCGGCAGGCTCAGGTCCGCCATGCCCTCGCCGAAGAACTCCACAAACTTCTCAACCACACCATGAGCACGCAGCATCTGCGTCACCGTCAGCACCAGGTCCGTCGCCGTCGCGCCCTCGGGCAGCTTGCCCTTCAGCTTGAAGCCCACAACCTCGGGCGTCAGCATGTACACCGGCTGGCCAAGCATCACAGCCTCGGCCTCGATGCCACCAACACCCCAGCCAAGCACACCCAAACCATTAATCATCGTCGTGTGGCTGTCCGTACCCACCAGCGAGTCCGGGTACACCTGAAGCTCGCCGTTGGCAGTCCGTGTCAGCACACCCCGCGCCAGGTACTCAAGGTTCACCTGGTGCACGATCCCCGTCGCCGGCGGCACAACGCGGAAACGACTCAGACTCTCCTGACCCCACTTCAGGAACTTGTACCGCTCGTTGTTCCGCTCGAACTCACGCTCCGCATTGATCGTCAGCGCCACCCGAGACGCAAAGTCATCCACCTGCACCGAGTGATCGATCACGAGGTCACACACAACCTCAGGGTTGATCTGCTCCGGATCGCCACCCAGCTGCTTCATCGCGTCACGCATCGCCGCAAGATCAACAACGCACGGCACACCCGTGAAGTCCTGAAGCACCACACGCCCCGGCATGAAGGGCATCTCCACCCGGTTCACGTCGCCCGCGTTGTAACCGCCCAGCGCCGAAACATCGTCGTTCGTCACGATGAACCCGTCGAGGTTGCGAAGCTGCGCCTCAAGCAACACACGAATCGAGTATGGCATCGCGTCGATCCGAGCCAGACCCTTGCTCTCAAGCTCACGGATGCTGTAATAGGTATAAGTCTCGCCGCCGACCGTCAGAGTCTTGCGGGCACCAAACGCGTCGCTTGCCATGGGTGATTCCTTTCGAGTTGATACAGCATCGACATCCTGCTTGCATATATCAAATCAATGACAATTGTAATAACCATAAGCGATATGGATATCAGGTCAATGTTATGATCTGCTATGCCTAGCACCGGCCCCATCCTGCGCGTCGTCACCCGAACCATCGAATCGCCAGTCGGCCCGCTCCTCGCCGGCGTCACAGAACCGGTCGACCCCAATGAAGGGCCAAGCCTCTGCCTCCTCGAGTTCACCTCCCGCCCGCGCCTGAGCCAGGCCCAAAGCGACCTCGCCCGCCTCCTCGCCTGCCCGCTCGAAGAACAGGGCGAGTTCGAAACCGCAACCCCCGCCACCCAACTGCTGGACGAAACCCAACGCCAGCTCGACGAGTACTTCGCAAACCAGCGCACCGCCTTCGACCTGCCCCTCCTCCTGCCCGGCACACCCTTCCAGCAGAAAGTCTGGCACGCCCTCACCGAGATCCCCTTCGGCACCACCATCAGCTACGACACACTCGCCAAACGAGTCGGCTCAGTCGCCAGAGCAGTAGGGGGGGCCAACGGCGCCAACCGCGTCCCTATCGTCGTCCCTTGCCACCGCGTCATCGGCGCCGACGGCTCACTCACCGGCTTCGGCGGCGGCATGCACAACAAACAACGCCTCCTCGAACTCGAACGCGCCATCACTCCAGAACTCTTCGCCTGATCCGCGCACAAAAAAGCCCCCCCGCACAAGCGAGGGGGCTCATCACATCGCATTGACACGCTGCCGATTTAGAACAACGCCTGGAACTGCGAGCGGAGCACGAACTGCCCGTCCTCGCCCGCCGCGTCCACCAGGAATCCCCGCGAGCCGCTGTTGTACGTCGACGTAATCGGATCGAGCACGATGTTCGCATCCACCGTCAGCTTCAGCACGTGCCCGTGGATGTAGTAGTTCGTGCCCACCGTCACGACGTTGAGCTGCCCCAACCCCGCATCGTCGTCGGCCCACGCGTACTGCGCAAACACATCCACGTCATCGGTCACGAACACACCGCCCTGCACCGTCGCGCCAAAGGCCGTGAACGATTCCCCGTTGTCCACGTCAAAGCTCTGACCGAACAGCGCCGCGAACGCGTTCCACCCGTTGCCCTCGATGCCGAAGTCCACCGTGCCGCGCAGGTCGCTGTAGTCGTCGTCCGTCATCGTGTCGCCGTCGGCATCAACCTGCCCGCCCGAGATGTGCACCGCCGCGCCCGCCAGCCAGGCCAGGTCCTCGCCCCGCCAGCCCACGAAGTCGTCGTGCCGCTTCCAGCCCGCCTCCGACTTCCGCTCCACTCGGGCCGTCAGCCCGAAGTCCGCGTCCATCGTGTATGGCGTGTTCTTGTCACGCGCACCCTCGCCCAGCATCACCTGGTAACCCCAGTCACCCTCGCGGTGCCTGTAGTCGATGCCCTGGCTCCGCTCGAGCGTGAAGTAGTTGTGCGAGAGCGTGTAGTCGCTGGCAAGCCTGCGAGAGCTGCTCACCATCTCCTCGCGCGAGAACGGCGCCACATACTGGCCCACCCTCACACGCTGACCCTCGCCCGGCACATACCCAACCCACGCGTCCACAAGCGAGAACGACGCCGACCTGGCAAATTCACCGAAGAACGCGAACGGCACCTTCCCGTCCAGCACCGAGCCCGAAACCTTGGGACGGATCCGACGATGCTCAAACCCGAAGTCGTCGTTGTCCGCGACACTCCCCTCCCGGTGGTTGTACACGTGCCTGAACTGAAACTGACCCGTGAACTTCAGCACCGCGCTCCCGTCCGCGCTCGTGATCGACACACCCGACGCCTTCGGCGGCGAATACAAAGCCGACGCCGAACTGAGCAGACTCACCCTGCTCTCTGCGTCCTCCAGCGCCGCCGACATCGGCTCCTCACCCGAAGCCGTCACCGCAGCGACTGCGGCGAGTACGCCGAGAGCTCCGCGATAAGCACCTTCTCGAAGACCGCCGAAGCGGCACTGGGTACCCGGTCGCGCCTGCGCACGACCGCCAACTCGCGGAAGAGTCTTCCGTCTCTGCATATCAGCCCCCGTTTGTCCCCTAGCGCGAATCGGCTGATAAACCCGGGCCCGATCCCCGCCTCTACCATTCGCTCGATCGTCTCTGTCGATCGAACCTCCATGACCACGTTCAGGGAAACCCCTGAATCTCGCGAGGCATGGTCGATGATGTTCCGCACCGCCGAACCGTGTTCAAAGAGCACGAGCGGATCTTCACAAATGCTTGACCAGGTGTACGAACTCTGGTCGGCTAGCTCGTGATCGCTCGGCACCACCAGCATCAGCTCATCCTGGATCGCCGCCACCGCCATCAGATCATCCGACCCCGGCCCCGTAATCGGTGTGGTCACAATGCCTAAGTCCAGCTCGCCCGACAACACCGCATCCGCCACCGCCCGCGAACCCGCCTCCCGCACATAGAACCGCAACGCCGGATGTGCCCGTCGAACCGCTGACACCACGCTCGGCAACAGATGAGCCACAGCAGTCGCACCGCCACCGATCCGGATCGACCCGGACTCAAGCCCAATCAGTTCCCGAACAGAAGTCACCGCCTCATCCGCCCGACGCACCGAGGCCTGCGCATGCTCCAAGAAGACCCTCCCCGCAGCCGTCAGCAGCACACCCCGGCCCGTCCGATCGAGCAGCGGCGCCCCGACCTCAGCCTCGAGTTTCTTCAGCATCGCCGACAACGCCGGCTGGGATACCCCAAGCCGCTGCGCCGCACGCGTGATGTGCTCCGACTCCGCGATGACCACGAACTGACGTAGGGCGGTGAGTTCCATCAGCCCGATCCTATTTCAGTTTGGGTAAGCATGACTCCAACGCGATAGGGAAAGTCCTGAACCCATCAGAAGATACAAGTCGTTTTTTACACTTTGGCTGGTCATCCCTCAAACTCGTTGTAGCTTCACCACTGAGAGGTAGGAGAAGCCGACTGACGTGGTGATCGTGTGGAAAGCGGTCCGCGGCAGTCGCACACACAGCATTGATTGCAATCGGCTGGAGAAATCCGAGCGCGATCGGTGTGCCAGGAGAGATGCTCTATGCCACGCACGATGGCACATGTACGCGGTGCGCTTCTGATGAGCGCCGCCGGACTCGCGGTCTCCGCTTTCGCGGGAATCGCCGCCGCGGATCCGCAGGAACCAGTAATCGGAGCGGGGGACGATGCGTCATTCCTCATCTTCATGGCGACCGATGGTGGCGTTGAGCAACAGCTCAACGGCGACATGGGCCCGGCCAGCATCGAACGGGGGTCACTCGATTTCCCGCACGTTGCCGGCGCGAGCCACAACTCGCCAAGCGCCAACATCCTCGTCGGATGGGATGAGATCTACGACAACCGCCCCGGCGACGCAGGCATCTTCAGCCGCGTCCGCTTCGATATCTCAACGTCCGACGGCTCGTCGTTCATCTCGGAGGATGCCGCAAACAACGGCTTCAACTTCCTCCGCTGGGAAATCGGCGCCCACACCGACCCCGCCGACCAGCCCTTCGCCGACGCCATCGGGTTCCGCCCATTCGTCGAAGACGTCGTTATGGTCGAAGCAAGGGCCGTCTTCTTCAACGACGACGTCCAGCTCAACTCGCTCGCCTTCGGGTTCACGCTCGGGATCGGCTCGACCTGGGACGGCACCGACGCCATGCCCGGCAACCTCTTCAGCGTCGGATCCGATGTCAACCGCATCGAGATCACCTACGACTACGACGCCACCTTCGTCCCCGCACCAACCACAGCCAGCCTACTCCTCGGGGCAGGCCTATTGGGAGCCCGCCGTCGGCGCCCATAGCGCCCGCTGGCTCGACACTACCCACTAACCGCCAGCGCGCTCCGGCTTCGACCGGACGCGCTGGCGGCGTTTTTCCTACCCAGCTTCCCAATCGAGCTACCATGATCGCGTGACCAGACCACGCCTCACCCATCTCACGCTCGCCCTCGCTATCGCCGCAAGCACCCACGCGCAGGCCAAACGCGCCACGCTCGACCCGAACGCCGGCTGGGAAGCCGCCACCAGCGAAACCGTCGACCCCGCCCGCGCCGAACTCGACGAGGCACGATCACTCATCGCGCGCGAAGAACCCGCCAAGGCCAAACGCATCATCGAGGACTGGCTCGACAACGACGATTACGCCAACAGCCAGTACAGAGCCGAAGCACTCCGACTCCGGGGCGACGCCAAGTACGCCCTCGGCAACGAGTACAAGGCACTCTTCGACTACGAGCAGGTTATCCGCGAATACCCCGCCTCCTCCGAATACGTCGTCGCCATCCAGCGCGAGGTCGAGATCGCCAAGAAGTACCTCTCAGGACTCCGCAAACGCTGGCTCGGCATGCGCATCGAAGGAAAGGCCGGCACGGGCGAGGAACTCCTCATCCGCGCCCAGGAACGCATGCCCGGCTCACTCGTCGCCGAGGACGCAGCCATCTTCCTCGCCGACTACTACTTCGACAAACGCCGTCTCGAAATGGCCGCCGAGATGTACTCCATCTTCCTTCAGAACTACCCAAGCTCACCCCACCGCATGCACGCCATGCAGAGACAGGTCTACTCCAACATCGCACGATTCAAAGGCCCCCGGTACGACGGCTCGCTCCTCCTCGAATCCAAACTCCTCATCCAGCGCTTCGCCCGCGACTACCCCGCCCAGGCCGAACAGGCCGGCCTGACCAGCGCCCTCGTCGTCAGACTCGAAGAATCCGCCGCCGCTCAGCAGCTCGAAGCCGCAAAGTGGTATATCCGTGTCGGCGACGGCCCCGCCGCAAAGTACACCCTCACACGGCTCGTCCGAGACCACACCGGCACCGTCGCGGCCACAGAAGGACTCTCCATCCTCCAGGAGCGGGGCTGGCTCGAAACCGAGCGCGAAACCGTCGAGCCCGAGATCCTCGGACCGGAGCCCACACCATGACGAACGCCGTCGCCCAGCTCCGCATCCTCATCCTCCTCGCCCTCGCCGCCACCCTCGGCTCATGCGCCAGCGACCCCACCAAGGGCTACTCCTTCGAGTCCGCACACGACTCCACCATCCGCACTGTCGCCGTACCTATCTTCAGCAACGACACCTTCCACCACGGCGTCGAACTCACACTCACCGAAGACATCATCAAACAGATCCAGCGACAAACCCCCTGGCGCGTCACATCAGCCGAAAACGCCGACGCACTCCTCACTGGGTCCATCAAGAGCGTGAATCTGCGGGCACTCTCGACCCGAACCGGCTCCGGCTTCGTACAGGAAATGGCTGTGCAGATCAGTGTCGATTTCGAGTTCGTCGACAACCGCTCCGGAAAGACGCTCACATCCCGGACCGGCTACCGCGCTCTCGGCTCTTTCGTCCCCGCTCAGCCGACCGGAGAACGCATCGACGTCGGCTACGCCGGCGCCACGCAAACGTTGGCCCGTGATCTGGTGGGTGACCTCCAGCAAGTCTGGTAAACAAGCAAACACCAGAAACCCGGAATTCCGAACCCCCAAGACCGGTTTGGACTATCAGCCTAGCGTTATCCAGACAGAGATCGGCTCCGAATCCGAACTGGAGTGAGCCCGGGCTCGAATGGTGGGAAGGCCGGGCCGATACCAGGGAGGGACCGCAACTCCCCGAACAGGAACCCAGCCGAAGGCACGTGCCCGAACCCAAGCAGGAAAGCACACACCGACGCATGACGAATCAGCGACCCACACAACCCGGACCCGACGGCCCGAACAAAGAGGGCGAAAACCGCCCGGGCAACAAGCCGAACCAGCCGGCCCCTCAGGGCAGCAGGGGCCTCTTCGGCCTCTTCGCATTCATCGCCGTCATCGCGCTCCTCTTCATGCTCTTCAACACCTCCCAGCAAGGCCGACAAATCAACTGGCAGGAATTCGCCACCTACTACAACAAAGGCGACGTTCTTGTGAACTCCGTCGCCATCGGCGAAACCTCCATCTCAGCCAAGATCAGGCCCGAAGCCTTCATGGAGGAAACCGCAAGCGACCAGCCCGTCCCCGCGCAGGTCCGATTCCGCGCCTCCGCGAGCGAGCACTACACCAAAAAACTCGACGAACTCACCGGCGGCAACTACGCCGAAAAACCAACGCCCGGCTGGCTCAACGCCATCTGGTTCTTCCTCCCGTTCATCCTCATCATCGCAATCTTCTGGTTCTTCCTCTCAAGAGGACTCCGATCAGCCGCCGGCGGCGGAGGCATGCTCGGTAACTTCGGAAAGTCCAAGCATCGCGTCCTCTCTAAGGAAATGACCGGCGTCACCTTCAAAGACGTCGCCGGCATCCAGGAAGCAAAAGAAGAAGTCTCCGAGATCATCGAGTTCCTCAAGAACCCGAAGCGCTTCACCAAAATCGGCGGCCGCATCCCAAGAGGCGTCCTCCTCGTCGGTGAGCCCGGCTGCGGCAAAACACTCCTCGCCAAGGCCATCGCAGGCGAAGCAGACGTCCCCTTCTTCTCCATCTCAGGCTCGGACTTCGTCGAAATGTTCGTCGGCGTCGGCGCCAGCCGCGTCCGCGACCTCTTCAAGCAGGCCAAGGACACCGCGCCCTGCATCATCTTCCTCGATGAAATCGACGCGGTCGGCCGCCGCAGAGGCGGCGGCTTCACCACCGGCGGTCACGACGAGCGAGAGCAAACACTCAACGCCATCCTCGTCGAGATGGACGGCTTCGCCTCAGGCGACGGCGTCATCGTCATCGCCGCAACCAACCGCGCCGACGTCCTCGACCCCGCGCTCATCCGCCCGGGCCGCTTCGATCGCCAGATCGTCGTCCCCCTCCCCGACGTCGTCGGACGCCTCGAAATCCTCAAGGTCCACGCCAACAAGGTCAAACTCGGCCCCAACGTCGACCTCGAACGCCTCGCCCGAGTCACACCCATGTTCTCCGGCGCCGACCTGGCCGCCATCATCAACGAAGCAGCCATCAGCGCCACACTCGGCGGCAAGGACTTCGTCGAACAGGAAGACCTCGAAGAAGCCCGCGACAAGATCCGCTTCGGCCGCGCCAAGAAAAGCCGCGTCCGCGAGGTCGAGGAAAACAAACTCACCGCCTACCACGAAGCAGGCCACGCCATCCTCCAGGCCATGCTCGCCGACGCCGACCCGCTCCACAAGGTCACCATCATCCCACGAGGCCAGTTCGGCGGCGCCACCTTCAGCATGCCCGAAAAAGACCGAATGGGCTACAGCCTCAAGTGGATCAAGGCCACCATGCGCGTCGTCTGCGGCGGCCGAATCGCCGAGGAAATCGCCATGGGCGACGTCTCCAGCGGCGCCGCACAGGACATCTCCCAAGCCACTCAACTCGCACGCGCCATGGTCCTCGAATGGGGCATGAGCGAAAAACTCGGCTTCGTCCGCTACGCCGGCAACGACACCCGCGAGTCATACCTCCCCGATAAGGACTACTCCGACGAGACCGCCAAACTCATCGACGAAGAGGTCCGCCGAATCGTCGACGAGGCCTACGCCGACGCCGAACGCATGCTCCGTGACAAGTGGGACCGCGTCGAAGCGCTCGCAGACGCACTCCTCAAGCACGAAACACTCACCGGCGACGAGGTCCACGCCATCATCCGCGGCGAAGAACTCAACAAGCCCTCCGTCTCCGACCTCCTCAGACGCGAGGCCTCACGCAAACGCAACGAACCGCCCACGCCAACCGCAGAGGACGGCGAACCCGACCTCCCACCCGGCGCCGCGCCAAGCCCCGCATAAAGATTGGTCAATACGAATGGGTGCCACGGCTTGTCCGTCCTCGGCAAGCCGTGCTTTCTTGTACGCTCTCACCTATGAACGCACGCGTCATCACACTCGCCGATCTCGAGGCCGACTCGCCCATGCCGCTGATCGACCGCCAGCGGATCATCGCCGAGCACATGATGGTCTCCCGCGTCGTCTTGCACAAAGGATTCCGCGTCGAACGCCACGCCCACGAAAACGAACAGATCGCAATCGTCCTCTCAGGCCGCGTCAAATTCCTGCTGGGTGAAGCAAACACCAAGACCGAGCACGAAGAACTCCTCGTCGGCGGCCAGGCCATCGTCCTGCCCCCAAACGTCCCCCACGGCGCCGAAGCACTCGAAGAAACCATCATCCTCGACCTCTTCAGCCCGCCCTCCGAAAAAACCGGCATCGATCAAGGCTAATCAAACCGCGCCCACCCGCAAGGCGAGCCCCTCGCGCAAGCGGGGGGGCAATGTATTTATTCAAGAAGCATTCGATCCCGAATCAAGCAGCTTCGTCTGTGCCTCCACCTGCTTCATCTCGGGCATCGTCTTCGCACTCCCCGCCCCCGCATCCTCAAACTTCTTCAGCGTCGGCACCAGACGCGAATCGATCGAACCCACAAGCCTGTTGTACCGCTCCACGCTCTGCCGGATCGAGTCGCCGAGCTTCCCCGCGTGCTCGAACGCCACCGCCGCACGCTCGTGCAACTCCTTGCCAAGCTCCCACAGCCCCCGCGCCTCCTGCGCCAGCCTTTCCTCACGCCAGCCAACCGCCACCGCGCGCAGCAAACCGATCAGCGTGCTTGGGCTCGCCAGGATCACGCCGTGCTGCGCCGCAAAGTCGATGAGCTCAGGCTTGCGCGACAGCGCCGCATCAATAAAGTGATCGCCCGGCACAAACATCACCACAAACTCGGGCGACCCGTCGAACTGCGACCAGTACTTCTTGTCCGATAGCTTCTTCGCCTGTTCGTGCACGTGCCTGGCGAACCGCTCCAGGTGCTGCTCGCGCTCCGCATCGTCCGCCGCGTTCACCGCCTCGATGTACGCGTACGTGTTCGTCTTCGCGTCCACCGCGATGACGCGATCGTTCGGCAGGTTCACGACCATGTCGGGGCGCAGCAAACTCCCCTCGCTGTCGCGCACACTCGTCTGCTCCGTAAAGTCGCAGTAGCTCGTCATCCCCGCAAGCTCCGCAACCCGGCGCAGCTGGATCTCGCCGTACTGCCCGCGGATCTCCGGCCGACTGAGCGCCTTAGTCAGTTTGTTCGTCTCCTCGCGCAGCCCGCGCCCCGCCTGCGTCACCAGCTCCATCCGCTCGGTGAGCGCCGCAAAGCTCTCCGCCCTGGCCTTCTCGATCGCCTCCAGCTTCTCCCGTGTCGCGCTCAGCACCTCGCCGATCGGCTTGACCAGATCGCTCTGCTCCTTCCGCGCCGCCTCAAAGACCGGCTTGGCCTGCGCCAGAAACTCCGCACGCCCCTCCTTGAGCGCCTGAGCACTCAGCGCCCCGAACGCCTCCTTCAGCCTCGCCTCGTTCTTCGAGAGTTCCTGCTGCACCGCCGCCGCGTTCTCGAGCCGCTCATTCAGCCGCGCCAGCTCTTCCGCCTGCTGCGCCACCCGTTGACCGCTGCTGTCCGCCAGGGCCTTGGCCTGCGCCAGCTCATTCCGCAGCTCAGCGATCTGCGTGTCCGCAGCCTGCCGCTGGCTCGCCTCGCCCGCCCGCAGGCTCGCAAGCTCCCCGTTGGCCCGCCCGAGCCGAAGCCCGAGCCA
>MDTD01008522.1_pt1 | contig 10678 bp, 8 predicted proteins | sample 811221 | NCBI WGS metagenome assembly MDTD01 (sample SAMN05326646, study PRJNA326480) | marine metagenome | isolation source: seawater | place: Pacific Ocean: South West | collected 2011
CCGTTTGTTGGTTGCCTCGATCTCCTCCACCGCCGCGTCGATCGTCTCCGCCGCGACCGGAGAATGGAAATCCGCGACCTCCGCGATCACCGCGATCACCGCGATCGTCGCGATCGTCGCGATCATCTCGACGATTATTGTTTCCGGTTTCGATTCGGTTTGCGTAAACCTGGCGCAAAACCGAAGCTACTGTTTCTGCATCAGCATATAAAACCGGGATGAAATAAGGTTTTGGAAATGTAAGCACTTCTTCAGGACCACTCTCAATGTCGATCACCTGAAGTAATTGCTTGACCATGGCGACTTGTGAAGGTTCGCCGCTGACGAATAGTGCATTCAGTCGCTTGTCAGCGACGATGCTTGGAAGTCGCGTTGCCAGGGCGTTGGACTGCTGTTGTAAAACGCTTGTGACCTCGCCATCCGCTGTGTAAGTTGACAAGCTGGTTGGACCGGCGAATCCATTCAGGATGTTGGTGACCAGCGTACTCGCTTCCTCCGCTTCGATATGCTTTAAGTAAAACAGTGTGAATCGGGGGCTTGTTTCCGCAGCCGAGGTCGTCAGGGCTTGTACGAGCGACTGAACCGTATTCAGAGCTTCGATGTCTTGAGAGCTGATGATCAATCCGTCTCTGGTCCGGGTGATCAGGATGGGAGGTTCTTCGCCAGCATCTATTGCCGCCGCTGCGTTAACCTCCGTTGCTTTCTCGGATGACTCGTTCGAGCTATCGGACTGGACCAATCGCGTCTCATCGTCAACACCGACTGCCTGCGTCTGAAAGGAACCATCATTTTGATTCAATCTGGATCCTTCCTTGCTTGCTTCGCGCGGTTGTTTCTTAGAGCTGTCTGAAGAATCCTTGGGATCAGCTTCGCCGGCGGAAGGAGCTTCGGAATGAGGGGGCGACTGCAGCGGTCGTGGTGGAATTCGATTCCCTTCACGACTCGGAGTTACGATCTTGATTTCATTGGAATTAAGTGTGGGAAAAATGCTTTGAATTCGCTCGATGGCCATAGCGGCGTTTTCAGGAGTCATCGGGATCATGCGGATGTTTCCGCTCTGTATCGCGTCTGACTGCATTTCTCGACCACCGCTCCGAATTCGCTCACCAAGATCGCCCAAGACTTCACGAATCTGATCGATTTGGGATTCGGTACCGCGCACGACCAGTTGCGGTGGGATCAATGTGCCGTCAACGATGGGAGGCTTTTGGCTATTTCCAAAAAGCTTTTCGACGAGCACTACGGCTGCCGCGGGTTGGGTATATCGTAGTGGGATGACTTCCACTCGTTCCGGGCTCTGCTCCATCTCTGCAATCGTCGCCTGAATCGCTCGATGCTGATCAGGTTTGGCGAGGGCAATAATCCCGCCCGTACTGGCATCGATCTCCATCCGAATCGACGGGTCACCCACGAACAGTGTCTGAAGAACGCGTAGAACTGCTTGTGAATCGGCGGTGGCTACCTTATGGGCTATGAACTGCGATAACTCGGTCGCATCTGCCGCATTCGTATCTGCAGCATTTGTATCAACCTGGTTCACAATCTGTTCCACCAGCTTGATCTTTTCCGGCTCTCCGGTTGCAAATACGGTTCGTCCAAGGGGATCGGCCGAGATGCGAATCGATCCGTCCTCCGATGCGTTGTCGTTCTCACCAATATCCAACAGTGGACGCGCGACAGCGAGAACCTCATCAGCTGTGGCAACCTTAAGCAGGTAACTGTGTAGCTTTCCTTTTTCTGCCTCGAGTGCAGATTTTTCAAGCGATGCAAGGACTTCTTGAATCACACGCAAGGTTCCGCCCGTTTCTGTTGCCATAATCTGCTTGGCCCCAGGAATCACGACAACGGATCCCACCGGACTCAACAGCTGGCTAATCTGTTGTTCCGCTTCCGCAGCATCGACACTGTTCAAATCGAATCGTGTCTTGGTAATCTCATACTCACCTCGATCCTTCAGTTTCGAAACCGGCGTTTCAACGAGTAAATCTCTCACAAGTTGGGCGTCGAGTTCGTCCTCAAGATCGATCACCAACAACATTTTCCCCTTGCGGACAATCGTGTAGCCCTTGATGAGCAGGTAACCGTTCACCAGGTCGATGGCCTCTTTGGGGGTGAATCGCTGGTCCCTGTCGATGTAGTTGAAGGTTCCAGTCGGTACAACGTCGGTCGAAAAGGAAAGATCTGATTCCTCGGCCAACCACTGCAGCACATCATCCCAGGGAGCCTGACGAAAACTGAACTGAAGCGTTTTGCTGTCGGCGGGAGTCGTATCGGAGACGGTCGTCTCTTGAGCAGGAAGCTGCGCAGGCAGAAATGTCCAGCAGCCCAGCAAGAGGACGAGGGTTAACAGACGTCTAGAGGTTAGAAACTGCATCGAGAATAGGCTCATTCACTTGGTGGGAACTCAAAATATGCGGGATCATCAGTGGTGCATTCCTCAAGGCTTCAACGCCTGACCTCAGGTAATCCATAACCCTCCGACGAATGAAACCCTCGGTGGCTGCAATAGTTTCGCGATCTTCCCAAATTCATTTGACCTGGGGAGCTTGGGGAAAGCGCAGCCAGCCCTCCCCCCATTCTGACTTCTTATCTGGGCCGCGCCGATAAGGTTTATGCCGAAACGATTAGGATTCTTGACCATATTGGGCGTTTTTTTCCTGTCATGACGAGCAGGCTGCAGCATGTTCGTACACGATCAAGCGGATCAACGGTTACGATGTAAAGGGAGGCTGGTAGTCTTGGCCAGCACAAAAGCCCGCGAAAGTATGCCATTCCTCGATCTACCAGCCCGTTTTTTGAAGAGCGTTTTACCGGTTTGCTAACGTAGAATCGGGCAGACCGTCTACACGCTAGCGATGCAAAAACGGAGCAATTGTCTTTTTCGGTGGACTGCCTTGGTTCGTCATGAAAACCAGGCGCCGGTAAATCAAGGGAAATCGTTAAATTGGCAGAGGGCAGACTGCACGAGAGTTCAATGAACATCAACGAACCTTTCCCTTGGAAAGGGACGAAACCGCCTCTATCTCTCACCAGTCGCTGATTTTTGTATTTCTTCCTGCGAAGACCTGTAGCCAACCCAAGTCTTCTCACGTTTCAAACACGAGTGAATACCGATCATGGCTGATGAAGATCGCGATGCCGATCCGTTGTTGAAGAGGGTTCGAGATGGCGATGAACAGTCGTTGGCGATTCTTTTTTCGCGGCATCGTGATCGGCTTTGGAACATGGTGACTTATCGTCTCGATCGTCGACTCAAAGGCCGTGTTGATGCGGATGACGTGTTACAGGAGGCCTATTTGGATGCCACAGAGCGCATCGATCAGTTTGTGATGGAGCACTCGGGTTCGTTTTTTGTTTGGCTGCGATTGGTTGTTACTCAAACACTCGTGAATGTTCATCGGCGTCATCTGGGAGCTCAGATGAGAGACGCAAAACGGGATGTCTCGATTTACGCTGGTCAGCATCAACAAACTGCATCGACTTCATTAGCCCTGCAGTTGTTGGGCCATTTGACGTCACCGAGTCAGGCGGCTGTCCGTGAGGAGACCGCACGAAAGTTAGAAGAAGCAGTGGATGACATGTCGTCGATTGATCGGGATGTGTTGGCGTTGCGGCATTTTGAACAGCTCACCAACAGTGAGGTCGCTGAAGTCTTAGGGATTCAAAAAAAGGCGGCAAGTATTCGTTATGTTCGGGCCCTAAAAAGGTTGCGAGAGAAATTGTCGGAGATACCGGGCTTCGATCGTGAATGGTTTTGAATCGATTAGATGATGAAGACAAAAATATGAACGATCCTCTCAACTCTCACGCTGCGTCAGAGAATTTTTCATCCGAGCAATGGGATCCCGATCGCGATCCGGTGGACGTGTTGGCTGCCGAATTTGTGGAACGGCGTCGTGTTGGGGACCGCGTAACCATTGATGACTACGTTGCCAAGTTTCCGAATCACGCTGAGGAAATTCGTGAATTGTTCCCGGCGGTCCTGGCGATGGAGCGTTTGCAGCGAAGAGCTCAGCAAGACTCTCGTCCACGGATTTCAAAACACGAGATCCAGGTTGAGCAACTGGGCGACTACCGGGTGATCGGAGAAATTGCTCGCGGCGGTATGGGCATCGTTTACGAGGCAGAGCAGGTGACGTTAGGTCGTCGCGTCGCGGTCAAAGTTCTGCCCAAGCAGGTGCTCAGGGATGATAAGGATATTCAGCGTTTTGAACGCGAATCGAAGACGTCTGCCAAGCTGCACCACACCAACATTGTTCCTGTTTTTGGCGTCGGCGAACAGGACGGTCTGCATTACATCGTGATGCAATTCATCCAGGGTGTCGGCTTGGATGAGATCCTGAGAGAACTTAAACAGCTTGTGTGCTCCTATAGCCCGGATGATTCCGCTGGAGACGACGGTAATCGGTCGAACTACGTCAAACGGAATGCAGCTGCCCTGTTAAGCGAAAAACTGCGAGACGATTCATCGTCCTTTGCGGTGGCTGACACCTGTTGCGATTCTGATCTTTCAAAGTCCGTTCTTTCGACGCATCGAATGCCGATCGTTGAGTTGGGGACAGACGCTGGGAACAATGATCCGGAGCAGGTCGCGGAGTCATCGTCCGAAGAAGTCCCGGTTGAAAAAATTCCGCAAAAGGCTTTGACGCAGCCGATTGATTCGGAGTTTTATCGGAACGTTGCGTGGATTGGGGTTCAGTCGGCGAATGCCTTGAACTACGCCCACGCGCATGGAACGCTCCATCGAGATGTAAAGCCTGGAAATTTACTGCTGGATGACGAAGGCGTCGTGTGGGTCGCCGACTTTGGACTGGCAAAAGCCGTTGAACAGGACGAAGTGACCTGGACTGGCGATATCGTCGGAACGCTGAGCTACATGGCACCGGAGAGATTTCACGGTGTCTGCGAAGAACGTAGTGACATCTATGGGTTGGGATTGACCCTCTATGAACTGCTGACCTTTCAACGAGCATTTGAGGGGCACGATCGAGTTGCGTTGATGCATCGAATTGCAAATGATGCACTCACCTTGCCACGCCGAATCAATCCGATGATCCCTCGTGATCTCGAAACAATTGTCATGAAGGCGGTCGCTCGAGAGCCTGAGGATCGATATCAGACAGCGGCTGACCTTGCCGCCGATTTGCAGGCTTACCTCGAGGATCGGCCTATCAAGGCTCGGCGAGTGAGAATGACGGAGCAGTTCGTGCGATGGTGTCGCCGAAATCGCGCGGTGGCCAGCCTGACCGCCACGGTTGCGATGCTTCTGGTTGTCGTTTCGCTCGTTACAACAGTGGGATACCTGCGAGCCTCTGCGCAGCGCGAACGAGCTGAAATATCGGAAGGTATGGCGCTCCAGGCTCTCGACAACATTTATCAGCAATTTGCGCCGAGCCCGTTGCAGGTCACGGCTCCCGAAACCAACGCCTCCGTCGCGGTTGAGATTGATCCGAGCAGTACTTCGGAGTTGTTTGCGGTGCAACCGCAATTGCCTTTGTCCAAGGATGTCACCAAGTTACTCGACAAACTATTGCTCTTTTATGATCAGCTTTCCAAGCAGGCTGAAAACGATCCCGATATCGTCTTTCAGTCGATCAAGGCCCACCGAAGAGTAGCCGATATCCAATTGCGTCTTGGTGAGTATGACGACGCTCAGCAGCGTTATGACGAGGCGATTCAACGAATTCAGAAGATGGATTCAAGGAGCAATGACGTCACGCTCGAATTTGCTCGAGTCTACAACGGTTTGGGTTCCGTTCAGTTGGCGAAGTTTCAGCGAGAAGAAGCCGCGGATGCCCATCGACAGGCTCTCAAACTCTTAGACCAGCAGTTGGCCCACGATGAATCACGCTATGAATACGTGCATACTTTGCTGCTGGTCCATCAGGCGGAAAGAAGATGGAGACGAGGGCGAGATCGACGTGATCAATCAAGATCCGATTCAATCCGTCCCATCGAGCAGGGGATCGAACTTTTGAATCAGGTGGCTGATCAGCAATCGGAGGCTCCCGAGTTTCGATTCTTACTGGCGAAATGCTATCGTGCCCTGGCGAGAGAAAACCGGGACAATGTGTCGGAGTCCGAGGAACAAATCATCAGGTTGCTAGAATCTTTGGTGCAACAGTTCCCCGATACTCCTGAATACCGTTATGAGTTGGCTGATACACATGCAGGTAACGCCTTCCGGCTGATGCTGCAGAGTCGATCGCAACCTGATCAGGATCGACTGGAGGAATCTGAACAACGTTTGAGGCGAGCACTCGAGGTTGCCTCAGACATCGACGAGAGTCATCCGAATATTTTGAAGTATGTAACCTTTAAGGTGCGCTTGTACTTCATGTTGGCCGAAATTCAGATTCGGAGCGATGAGAAAGAAAACGCTCGCCGTAATCTCGATGCAGCCATTGCTCGACAACAACGAGTGATTCAGAGCCAACCGGAATCACATTGGCATCGTCTCTGGCAAGCACGGATGCAGACGCAATTAGTTGAGCTGCTGGTGGAATTGGATCGTCCCGATGCCGCACGACAAGAAATTGCCAGAATCGAAGATTCGCTTGAGTCGCTTCGAAACCAGGGTAGCATCGTCGAAGATCAGCGAGCCTCCGGTAGAATTCAGAAGATTCGAGATCAAATCACGGATCTCAAGAAATCGCTGTAATGACGTCTTTTCAGTTCAGCGTTTGATTTTGTTACGGGCCAATACTTCTGCGAGATTGGCCTTTCTTCGGCGCGCTGTTTCTCCTTTGTCTATCAGAGCCATTGGCCGAAGGACCTTGTGCGTTACGTCGCGCCTGTTCAAGAGCCGTCGATGGATGACTCAAAGTCGGTGCTTGTTCTGGATTCTTTACCGTCCGACCGCTCCCTAGACACAGCTTAGATCTTGTTTCGAGCGTTTCTCAGATTTTTTCAAGTTCGCTTGTAGCAAACTGAATCGACATCCGCTTGCTGGGGTAGAGCGGTTGAAACTGTTTCGATTGCCAACGAAATAAATATTTCGATGTTTGAGGAGAAACATTATGTCTCGTTTCGCAAAAATGATTCTTTTGGCTTCGCTGGTGTTTGGTTTTTTTGCGGTGGCTGTTCCAGATGATGCTGAAGCCGGGCGGCGTTGTCGTCGCGGACGCTCGTATGTTTCTTCGTGTTACACGACCTATCGACCATACTGTCCACCCGCCATTTACGCGCCCATCTACTCTCCTTCCTACTATTGTGGTTACGGAGGCTACTACAGTGGTTATGCCGACTACGGTTACTATGGCTACGGGTACAACAACGGTTTCTACTGTGGTTACGGTTTTCCGGGGCGTTACGGCCAGTTCAACTGGTAGATGAAGCATGCACCTGAGTCGCGATTAACTCGACGCGTTAGGCCGGTCGGGGGAATTCCGGCCGGCCCCTTTTTGTGTGGCCTGTCCCCGTTCTCTTGGAACGCTCTTGGCCCAGATTTGGCGACTCATGGTGGCGGCGTTGGAATCCTTGTCTAAGACCAATGAAAATCGTAGCGACTATGCCATTGGATCGGATTACCGTCGAAAGAATTCACTCAAACGTGTCGGTGAGTCGGGCGGATCGATACGAGTGATGCTCGCTCGTGGAATCACCCGTCTTCAACAACCTAAGGCCGACGATGGGAAGTAGGTCGACCCATGGCAGCCTGATCTAATCCTGTCGACTGGCAGGTAGCACCTTGCCGACTGTATGGTCTTCCGCTCGAATCCCGCGTCGGTAAGTATTGAAGCCGTACATCGTGGGTTCAAAATCGTCGACGTAGGTGACGTCTGCGGAAGCGGGCACATCGAGGCCCAAACCCCAATAGACTGAGTTGACGATCATGCGGCGCAAACCCTCACTTTGCAGATCGGTGGCAGCGCCCAGGGTCGTGGTAAAGATCTTGTTGGTTGTTCCATCATCGTGTTGATGCAGGCGAGACCAGGCGACGGGCATCATGGGAGTATTGATGTCCTGTTCTTTTCCATCGGATCGCCGTTTCTTATTGTACTTGGCGGGAGGATCACCCGGTTTCATACCTTTGAGGACTTCGCCGAGGACCAGAATCTTGGCGTCCGCGGGTGGATAGGCTTCGTAAACGTCGGAATCGCCGAATACATCTTTCACGCCTCGAAGAATGACATCATCCTTCGAAGATGCTTCGATAATACCTCGAGTCGCTTCTCGCTTGTGGCCGCCCCAGTGACTGACCCAGTTCTCACCAAGAACGTTTTTGCCGAATTGATTGTAGTGCCGGTATTCGGTCTCGCGATTGCCAGGGTAGTTGAAGGCATGCGTGCTGGTTCGCAGACCGATGATCGGGATGCCTCGTTTGAACGCCGCGTCAAAATGCTTCATGGTCTCATCGGGCCAATTTCGGAATCGGAGAAGCATGATGATTGAATCTGCGTCTGCCAGAACCTCCGGATTCGAAAGGCTTTGCTGGTTGTCTGGGTCGATGACGCCTTTATCATTGACTGAAAAGAGGACCGTCGTCTTGAAACCATGACGTTCGCTCAAGATCTTAGCCAGCATCGGAAGTCCTTCTTCCGATCGGTATTCTTCGTCACCCGACAATAAGACGATGTGTTTGCCGTCACCCGGCCCATCTTTCGCTTCGTAGCTGATCCAGTCGTCACCCCGCACGGTATTCACACCAAGAATAATCAATACGGTAAATGCCCAGGCGAGAGATCTCATGGTTTGTCCTTTCAGATAGCAGCATCGTTGCCATGACGTTATTTGCGACAATGCGGTCTTGATTCTCTGGAAATATCCTAGCCGTATTCTAACTGACTTGAAGGGTTTGAATTGTTTCAGACTCAGTGGCGTTTCGAAAGCACCTGTTGTTCATATTCGCGTACACGATCCAACCAGCTGATTCCTCCCGGTACCTCCTCGCGTTCACAGAAATGGTCCCAAACTGCTTGAAACGGAGCTGTTTTCAAGTGCTCCTGCCAGGCTAATCGCCCGGTAAGGTCGCCCCCGTGTTCAAGCTCTCGCAGCATCGGTGTCGGTTCCAAGAGCGCCTGCAACAATGCCTTTTGCACATTGCGGGTTCCGATCACCCAGGCAGCGACGCGATTAATGCTCGCGTCGAAGAAGTCCAAGCCAATATGAACTCGGTCGAGAAATCGTCCCCGCACGATTTCCTGATTGATTGCCATTAATTCTTCGTTCAACGTGACCACGTGATCACTGTCCCAGCGAACGCCTCGACTGACATGCAGCAGGATCTGATCGAGATATCCCATGATAGCTGAGATTTTATCGGAAATGACTTCCGTAGGGTGGAAGTGCCCTGCATCCAGGCAGAGCAAGGTTTTCCGCGAAATCGCGTAACCCAAATAGAATTCGTGTGAACCGACAACGTAACTCTCCGAGCCGATGCCAAATAGTTTGCATTCCACCGCGTCTAACAGATGAGTTGACTCGAAGGGCTCACTGAAAATCGCATCGAGTGCAGCCTCCAGGTTGAGTCGAGGGCCCAGCCGATCGATGGGCTGATCTTTGGAGCCATCCGGGATCCACACATTGGTGATACACGGTGTTCCTAGCCTTGCACCCATGGCCGCCCCGATCCTTCGACAACGTCGACCATGTTCAATCCAGAACTCACGAATCGAACGGTCCTGATGGGACAAGGTCCAACCGTCATCTGCCTTCGGGTGACTGAAAAATGTTGGGTTGAAGTCCAGGCCGATACCGATGGATTGTGCCCAATCCATCCAGCTCGAAAAGTGTTCAACGTCGATCGCATCTCGGTCGACTTGGCCGCCGCCGAAATCCCCATAGCTGGCGTGGAGATTGAAGCGGTGTGTACCCGGGATAAGAGCGTGAGCGACTTCGAAATCGGATCGTAGTTCGTCAATGCTGCGAGCTCGTCCAGGATAGTTACCGGTAACCGCGAGACCGCCGCCAAGCTCTTGAGAGCTATTCTCGAAGCCCTGGACATCGTCACCTTGCCAGCAGTGGATAGAAATCGCAATGTTGGCCATCCGATCCAGTGCTGCTTGGACGTCGACCCCGAGTTCGCCGTACCAGCTGCGCGCCCATTCATACGCCTGTTGTGTGTTCATGGCGATAGATTGTACTCCCCTCGCTGACTTAACTCACGCCTGTTTAAGTGGCTGAAAAAGGTGGCTGTCTGGCTGGGTGAATTGTCGACAAACGGAAAACCCCTGGGTTTGAAAGGTGCAAAGGCTTTGAGCTTCAATTGGATCAACAAAGAAAGGCTCATCCAGCTTCATCAGAAACTGGGCGAGCCTTGTTTGTTGTTGTGAATTGTACGTCGTCGTGGATATGGCCTACTTCGACGCCTTTTCAGTTTTCGAGTATTCTTCAAACGCTTCGGCCACTTTCCCACCCTTCACGTCACCCGGGTGCAACAGCACGCGGTAATAGAAGGTCATCGATTCGCCTGGTTGCAACGTGTGAGATGCATTGATCGATGAATCTCCTTTGAAATCGTGCAGGCCGAAGACGTTGGCAGCAAACAGACCGTAGGTTCGCACATGCCAGTGGCTCGGATATCGAAAACTCTTCGGGTGATTGAGGATTGCAATCCCCACGATGTCATCGCCGGCGGGACCTGAGTAATCAACCCATGGCGCCTGTTTACCCCAGGCATCTTTGTTCTCTTGGCCATGGCTGTTGACGATCTTGCCACCCTTGTCGGCGTTTACTC
>MDTD01128470.1_pt1 | contig 10678 bp, 11 predicted proteins | sample 811221 | NCBI WGS metagenome assembly MDTD01 (sample SAMN05326646, study PRJNA326480) | marine metagenome | isolation source: seawater | place: Pacific Ocean: South West | collected 2011
GTAAAGTCTGCCTCACCTTGGTCATACGCTAACAAGTTTGACTCATTCGAATCTTTACAGAAGGGCGATGGCTTCGGTTATATACCACAATTAGTGGGCTATTCTAAGGCCGCAGGAAAAGAAGTTGGCGGTTGGTGGGTGGTCAACAAAGGCAACGGTGAGTTTAAGTATGTCAGTGCTTCGGAGGTTGACTCTGAGCAGGTAATTAAGGACATCCAAGAAACGGTAAATTACATAGAGAAAGATGAGCCATTCAAAAGATGCTTTGAACCTGTACCTGAAACATACTTTAAGAAGCAATCAGGTAACCTCATACTCAACAGTGCATGTAAGTTTTGTAGCTTCAAGCATAAGTGTTGGAAGGGTTTAAAGACACTACCTTCAAGGGTATCTAAAGCAAAGAATCCACCTGAAGTTGACTACGTTCTCATAGGTGATGGTCTTGCCACGTAGACATAATAAAAGATTATATCGTAGCGGTCTTGAACAAGAGGCTGCTGCGTTTCTAAAGACTAGACAGAAGACAGTAGAGTATGAAAAGATAAAGATAGAGTGGGAAGACTTACGCTATCGCACATACACACCTGACTTTGAATTAGACAACGGAATAATAATAGAGACTAAAGGTATATTCAGCGCAGCAGACAGACGCAAACACATAGAGATACAGAGACAGCACCCAAAGCTAGACATCAGGTTTGTATTCAGTAATGCTAAAGCTAGACTATACAAAGGAGCCAAGTCTAGGTATTGTGATTGGTGTGAACAAAAAGGTTTTAAGTGGGCACATCGTTTGATACCAGAAGGTTGGCTGATAGAAAAAGGTAAGCGTATGAAAGATCAGCGCATCATAGTTAAAAGGAGAAGCTGATGGGTTATGAAGTAAAAGACGGTGATGTTGCTATCATCATTAGTCCTGACGTAGAAGATGGCGAATGGACAGGTGTACTAAAGACAGGATTAATATTTGGTGAGTCTAAGTATCCTGAAGCTATGAGAAATGCGATGGACTATGCACTCACTATGGCTGCAACCACAGCAGTGCTTGAAGACTATCCTGAACTCATGGAGTACTTCGATGATGCAAGACATACTATACTAAAAGAAATGTTTCCTAAACAGTATGCTGAATCAGAGCTTGAACTAAAGAAAGATATGGAGTATACCAAAGAAGGTAACGTAATAAAACTAACTAAATGGACAAAGACTTTGGGTGAAGCATGAGCAAAGAAGAAGAGTTTACCTTGGAAGATGTATTCAAGGATTTTCCTGATGAAAAGATAAATGAAATGTTTAAAGAAGATAATGTAAATAAACCACCTCATTACAATCAGGCAGGTATAGAATGTATTGAAGCCATACTTGCAGCTACACACGAGCAACGTGAGGGGTACTTACAGGGTAATATAATTAAATACATTTGGCGATACAGATATAAGAATGGTCTTGAAGATCTGAAGAAAGCTAGATGGTATGTAGAAAAACTTATTGAGGTATACAAAGAGAAGCACAAATGATACGTAAGTTTAGTGTCACGTATGTGATGGAGGTAGACGAGGATAACAACTTCTTATCTGCTCACGAAGAAGGACATACAGAAGATGTGCATGACTTAGTAAGTAATGTTATGCATGATGTAGATGATATTAGAATATATAATTTATTGGTTAAGGAAAGAGAATGATAACACAAGAGGACATAGATCACTTTGCAGATATGCAATCACCTGTGATGGACATGGGATACTATCAACAGGAAGCAGTAAAGACTGCTATTTATGCTGATCCTATTATCTACCCTGCGTTGGGCTTGGGTAATGAAGCAGGTGAAGTGCAAGGTAAGATTAAGAAAATGCTGCGTGATGGTACGTTTGACAAGGAAGCCATAGCTGCAGAGATTGGTGACGTGCTGTGGTACATTGCTGCGCTGTGTCGTGACTTAGAGGTAGACATGGCAGAAGTAGCGTTGAAGAACCTAGCAAAGCTAAAGAGTAGACAAGAACGAGGAACATTAAAAGGAAGTGGGGATAACAGATGACAGAAATATACATGGCTATGTTTATACTGTTCTGTATTATAGCAGGAGCAGTGTGGGTATTTACTAGGGATTACGGAGGAAAAGATGAGTAACTTATTACCAACAGACTATCAGAGTTTTATACACCAATCACGCTATGCTAAGTATGTAGATGGCAAAGGCCGTGAGTCATGGGCTGAGACAGTAGGACGCTACGTTGATAACGTAGTACGTCCAGTGCTAGGCGATGATTCATATGTCAATCAGATTGAACAAGCTATACTCAGCTTAGATGTAATGCCAAGCATGAGAGCCATGATGACTGCAGGTGCTGCTCTAGCAAGAGACAACACAGCAGGATATAACTGTAGCTATCTACCAGTAGATGATCCTAAAAGTTTTGATGAAGCTATGTTTATCCTGCTTTGTGGTACTGGTGTAGGTTTTAGTGTTGAGCGTCAGCACGTACAGAAGCTACCTGAAGTACCTGATCAATTATTTGAAAGCGAAACTACTATCGTTGTTAAGGACAGTAAAGAAGGCTGGGCTAAAGCATATAGACAACTATTAGCTTTGCTATGGTCTGGTGAAATTCCTCAGTGGGATATAGGTCTTGTACGTCCTGCAGGTTCTAGACTAAAAACATTTGGTGGTAGAGCCAGTGGACCTGGACCTCTTGTCGAGTTGTTTAATTTTACAATTACAACATTCAAGAATGCAAAAGGACGCAAGCTATCTAGTATGGAATGTCATGACTTGATGTGTTTCATTGGTCAGATAGTTGTAGTAGGTGGTGTCAGACGTAGTGCTATGATCTCTTTATCTAACCTTAGTGATGACCGTATGCGTCATGCTAAGTCAGGGCAGTGGTGGGAGACAGCAGCACACAGAGCGTTGGCTAATAACTCTGTATGCTACACAGAGAAGCCCGACATAGAAACATTCATGCGTGAGTGGACTGCGTTGGTAGAAAGTAAATCAGGTGAGAGAGGTATATTTAATCGTGAAGCATCTAAGAAACAAGCTGAGAAGTATGGCAGACGTGATCCGAACTATGAGTTTGGAACTAATCCTTGCAGCGAGATCATACTTAGACCGTATCAGTTCTGCAATCTTACAGAGGTTGTTGTTAGGGCAACAGATACTTATGAAGATCTTAAACGTAAAGTCAAAGTGGCAACGATTCTTGGCACTATTCAATCTTCCTACACCCGATTTCCATACCTACGTAAAATCTGGCAAAGAAACACAGAAGAAGAAAGACTCTTAGGTGTATCACTAACAGGTATCATGGACAATCCATTGATGACTGCAGTTAATTCTAAATTGGAAAAGACACTAGATGACTTACGAAATGTCGCACTGGCTACTAATCATGAATATGCTGATCTGCTTGGTATACCTCAGTCTGCTGCTATTACCTGCGTCAAACCTTCGGGTACTGTCTCGCAGTTGGTTGACAGTGCCAGTGGTATACATGCTCGTCACTCTCCATATTACATCCGTACTGTACGAGGTGATAATAAAGACCCCCTCACACAGTTTATGATTGATCAGAAGGTTCCTAACGAACCATGTGTATTCAAGAGCGACACTACAACTGTGTTTAGTTTCCCTGTCAAAGCACCAGAGAATGCTATAACACGTAACGACATGACTGCTATTGAGCAGCTAGAGACATGGCTTACATACCAACGCCATTGGTGTGAACATAAACCTAGTGTAACTATATCGGTCAGGGATGATGAATGGCTTGAGGTAGGAGCCTTTGTCTACAAACACTTTGATGAAATGTCAGGTGTATCTTTCCTACCACACTCAGATCATACCTATCAGCAAGCGCCTTATCAAGACTGTGGTAAGCATGACTATGAATATTTATTATCATGTATGCCAGAAAAGATTGACTGGAACAAACTTTCAGAGTATGAAAAAGAAGACAACACTATGTCCAGTCAAACGTTTGCTTGTTCTGGTGATGTGTGTGAAGTCGTAGATATAACATAGGAGTTATCATGGATTTATTTAGTGAATCAGTATCTACACCCTTTTGGGTTTGGCTTGTCTCCGCTTTAGCCACAGCCTACTACTACGATGTAATGAAGAAGCGGATCAAAAAACTAGAGCATAAACTAGGAATGAAGGAATAGAATATGATGTGGGTTTTAGTAGCAGCTTTTATATTTAACGGTGAACCATCAGTACTAAGTGATCAAAAGATTTATTTTGAATTAGAGAAATGCCAACAGGCAGTCGAGTTACGTAGAGAAATATTAGAAGCTACTAGACCTGATTATATGAAGGATGCCATATACTGGGTATGGTGTACCCAAATACCACAAGAGGTATAGAATTAAAAAAGGGCGCTTAGTGCGCCCCTTCTTTTATATTCTGCCTACTTCTTCTTGTATGCTTTCTACATAATCGGCATACATCATAAACATTTCAAGTTCTCTAAAACTCAAGTCCTCTAAAGAACCAGTTATACCCATTTGTTCTTTCATTAACTTGAAAGCTTCTCTTCTTGTTTCTTTACTGTATTTCTGCGCTGCTTTTGCTGCTTTACGTAGCACCACATTCTGACCGCCAGTAACTCCTCTTTCCATTCTGTCTCTGACTATCTTTTTAACATCAGAAAGTCTTTTCTTTAACATACTACGCTTCTGTGGTAGTGTAGCGTCTTTAAATCTTGGATCATTTAAAAGCTGTTGTGTGTAGTGCTCAAGCACAGGAGCAACTAACGCATTCAATGCTTTATCATAAGCAGGTATCTTAGTTCTTTCATTAGCCGTCCAAGGGTGCATCTCTGCCATAGAGTATACTTTTTCTGTGGCTGTTCTTCCTGGTTTTATTGTTAAACCAAAGGCACGTGCAAAAGGGTTAGGATCATATATCTCACCTGCTCTTGTTGCTACTCGTAACTCTTTCCCTGTTACAGCATCATCTCCAATACCAAGGTCTTTATTGGTTAAAGATTCTACTACATCAATAAAGCTTTCGAATATATTATCAACATACTTAGTAGCAGACTGTGTGAATACGTTCATGCCATCTGCTTGACGCACATCTTTAGCATCGTCAGTACCCATAGCGAAGCCTATAGTTTTATTGATAGCGTCTAGTGGGCGAGTAAAACCTGAGACAAAGTTACCACCTACTTTGTAGAAGCCATCTACACTTGCTGCTCTTGCTCCTTCATCTACGTTAGTCAATACATCTAGTAGATTGTTTATGTCGTTAGCAAACTGTGCGTCACGTGCAAGCTGTCCTACAACTAACTGTGTACCTAGCTCTTGCTGTAACTCTGGTGGAACCTGCTCACCGTTTCTAATATTGTTTAGCACACGTCCTGCAGCTAACCAAAGAGAGAATGGGAATGTGTTTTTTGCATCAATAATAGTACCACCGCCTACGTCTACATCATATACACCTAAATTTTTTTCTTTTCTTTCATTGTCGTAGTCCATAGACAAACGTAACGCTGTGCTACCTACAAGCATACGAGCAAGCGCATCTCTGTCTGATACGTTAGGTTCTTTCTTTGCAAGGTTTCTTCCAAACTTTATAAACTGCTGTGGTGCAGCTAGTGGTGACCACTGATAAGCTGTAGCTACAACGTTGTTGAAGAATCTACCAAACGGTAACAGAGTACCCAAGCCAGGAGTATTAGAAAAGTTTTCAGCAAACTTAGCTGCTGATCTTAGTAGTTCTGGTTGCTCTGGGGTTGTGTAGTCTTTTGCAAACACAGACTTGAGTGTGCTGTCCAAAGCTCCCTGTACTACTTCTTCGTCAATGTCATCACCCTTTAACATCACTTCTTTCAAAGTCATACCTCTATTTATTCTGAGGTATTTATCCATCTCAGTCATAAACATCTGTGACTTTGTAAAGCTGTCCTGTATACGCACACCTGTTACTTGACTTGCTGCTGTAGCTGCAGCCTCTACGTTTTTGAAGAACTTGTTGTTAGGATTGATGTTGTATCTCTCTGCTGTAGCTTCGACACCACCTGCCATAGTTTCAAACAAAGACTTACGTACACTTTCATTTTCATCTAGGAACTTTAGATATGCATCGTGTGTAGTGTAAGGATCTAAAAGATTACGCATCTTCTGTGCTTGTATCTGAGTATAGGCACGAGCTTGACGCATTGTTTCCCTAGCTGCGTTTGGATTGTTAACACTTTGTGCCATAGCTTTCATAGACAGCATACCAAAGTTAAACAAGTCAGCTACAGTTTGACCTACATAATACTGACCAAAACCAGCAACGTTGATCATGGTAGTAGCAGGAGATGAAACTAATAAACGTTTCCATATAGACTGTCCATACTTTAAAGGCTCTGACTTTTTGAGTTTGTTTACTTCAGCAAAAGCCTCTTCCATTTCATCTTCTATGTTTTTCTTACTCTTGTCACTTATTGCTACAAGACCTGTGTTAACTAATCTCTTTGCCTGTGAGAACACAGCAAGTGATTTACCTGCTTCACTAGCTTCTTTGGCTATTAAGTCTCGTAACTGAAGACCGCCATCCTCGGTAACATCTCCAATTTTTAAGTCTGTGTATTTACCCATAGCTTTATTTATAGAAGCGAGATCTTCTTGTGGTATAAATCTAGCTACGTTAGATATCACATCAGCAACTTTTGTTTTGCTGTGTATCTTCATACCTTTTTCGTGTAAAAGTTTTGCTAGTCCACTCTTACCATCTTCACCTATTACAATAGTTCTTACTAAATCAGATGGCATATTAGCAGGATTTAATTCTTTACCACGTGCTACCTTTTCGTTCCAGTCTAGTACGTCTTCTTTTATTTTCTTGGCAACAGCTTTACTGTCTTCTTTGGTTAAAATAGCACTGTTGTTTTCTATTACGCTGTTTGCAACTCTCTCAAGAGTTTCACCTGTATCTTGAAAACCTGAAGCTCCACGGAACTTGCCAAAGCCTAGTTGAGCAGCACCAGCTACGCCTCCAAGCAAAGAGGAAAACAAAGTTCGTGTTTTACTATACTCTTCTTGTGCCCCTGCTTCTAGGTAAGTAGTTTGTGCAGCAGCATCCTGAAGCACAGCAGCAGCCGCATCGCCAGCCACAGTAAACTTTAAAGATTTTGCAGCAGCAGTATCGAAAAGCTCTGCCTGTTTTTTACGCATAGCTTCTTGTGCTATAAATCTTCTACCATCTTTTTGTATTTTGTTAGCTACCTCATCTGCAACTTTCATAGATCTTTCTTTAGACAAGCCTGACTTAATAGCTCTAGCAGCAGCTTCTTTTCCTGCTTTCTTTGCAGCAGCCCTAGCAGCTTCTTTTGTAGCACCGTCACGTAATGCTGTCTTACCAGCCTCACGAACAGCAGCCCTTACCATTTGCTTACCTGTGAGAGATACACCTGCTGTACCTATACGTGCTATGCCACCAGTGATCAAACCTAAATAGTTTGTAGGATCTTTAGCAGCAGCAAATATGTAATCCTTTACACCATCAACAGCGCCCAGCGCACCGTCATTCTGAAACACATTACCTAGTTGTTCATATATCTCATATGCTTTTCTGGCTTTTGCTTTTCTAGCATCATTGGCTTTGTTAATAAATCTAAGCTCACCTGCAGTGGTAACAGTGTTAGCATTGAAGTGTCTCATGTGATCAATAAAGTCTTCAACAACTTCATCATCAGATACGTCTTGATAGTCAACTCCTTTACGCTCTATCATGTAGTCACGTATCGGGTTTAAGTATTCATAGTTTTTCTTTAGGTCATCTTTTTTAAGAGTAACATTCTTGTCTATAAAAAAATCATCCTGCTCAAATGGTTTTGTTGATGCAGCAGCGCCTCTAAAACTATCAAGAAATCTTTTATTTTCTTCGTAACTTGCCATATTAACTCTCTATAATTTTGGTAAACCATTTGGCTCGTGAGTATCTGCGTACTTTTTATCCCACTCTTTAGCAGCACTTACAGTTACTTGTCTTCTACCTACACCTTTTACAGTAGTTATTTCTTCAGACGGTCTAGGTTCAACAACTATCGCTTTACCTGTATCAGGATCTACTTTTCCTTTGTATTTCCTATCCCACTGCTCCCCTTTCTTCCTTTCTTTTCTACTTACACCAGTCGGTCTTGTTGGATAAGTTTCAGTAAGTATCTCTTCTTTTTTATTTTCTGTGGGGGTCTTTTCTTTTTTGGTATCTTCTTCTTTATTGGGCGTAACATCGCTTGGGATTTTTTCTTTATTTTGTTCTGTGTTGGTAGGCTCAGTTGTTTGTTCCTCTTCTAGTTCTAATTCTCTTTCATAAATGTTTGCTTGCTCTATTAAGAAATCGTCACCTATTCCTTTTCTAATTAAGTCTACTGTTTCTGGGTCATTAAAGAAGCCACCCCTTCCGTATCTAGATGCAGTAGCTATTACTATTTCTCGTAATGCCTTTTGACCAAGTTCTTCTCTAGCTCTTTTTCTTACCTCTTCAACTTCTTGTGGAGTAGCTTCTTCACCCTCTTTTTTGGATGCTACTAAATCGTTTACCATCATTTGCACATAAGTGTCAGCCATTCTACCTGTTGTAGCCTCTTGCACTGCGCTTGCAGCTTCACTGAGAAACTTGCCCTTTGCACTAGGTCCGTAGAACTCAACGTCCATCAAAGTAAAACCTAAATCAGGAAACAAAGATCTGTACTCTGCTTGTCTAGCTGCCTCGTTTATGTCAGCTATAGACATACCCTCTACATACTCAGTGTCTTGTAAACGTCTTTTAGCTGCAGACATGTCATCTAAACCAAACAGTCTTCTAAGCACATTACCACTTGGCTCTGGCTCTTTTGTTTTATCTAATTTAGCAACACCAAAAGTTTTATCAGCAAGCTCTCTAATATTAAAGTCAACTAATTCGCCATTAATAGGCGGCACTACAGGCATGTTTACTATTGCCTCAATGTCAGCTTCTCCTAGTTTTCTCACGCCTAATTGGTTTGCTGCATCTTGTAGCTTTTGATATAGTTGTGATATACCAGTCATACCAGATGACATAGCTGCTGCAATATGTTCTGGTCTAGCACCCAATGTCCTTGCTTTATTAGCCAATTGAACAGCCTCGTCACGCCTAAGTTTTCTAGTACTAACTATAGCAGCATTCCTTTCAGCAGCAGCCTTCTGTTGTCTTTCATACTCTTCTGCTTTTTCTTCACGCTCTTCTATACCAGCAGTTAACTGATTTAAAAAACTAGCTGCGAATGCATTCTTATTAAATGACATTATACTAACCTCTCGCCATTAAACCCATAGGTTTATTTTCTTCTGGTGGTGTCACTTCTTCCTCTGGCTGCTCCTCAACCAATTCTTGTAACATTTCTTTTCCTGGATCACTATCATCAGGGTTCTTTTCTAAGTAGCTTAGTGTAACCATTCTGAAACGATCCAACTCACTTTGCTCTGCCTCTTTCTGATAGTCCATAGAATCATCTTTTACATCAATGCCTGTAGCAGTTACAGCTTGTTTAAGAAACTGATGTATAATGGGTGCCACCAACATACCTGCATCTATACTGTGCATACCTCGTAAGTTACCTGAACTAACGATACTAGTTACGACTGGCTTCAGAGGTAGTCCAGTTTGACACAGTGCACCTATATCATTTATGACCTCATCATTAGCCAGTCTTTCAATATAGAACTTTGTAACCTCCTCTATGTCAGACATCTCTGCTGGGTTTTCCCAAGGATTGTTACGTGGTGTGTCTGTTAAAGATTGACCTGGTATTGGTCTATCAAAAGGGGATATATCTCGTTCCATAGCTTTTCCTACTTAGTAAATCCTGCACCAAAGTATAAGCCTACGATAGCTGATACTATGTGTGTATCCAGTGGTGTAATTACAAATCCTTGTGCATACTTCCACTTGATAACTTCTTCACCTGGTCCGAAGATGAAATCAAGAAAGCCTACCTGTATCTCAGTGTAGCCTACATATACACCTACTTCTGGATAGAAGACAGCAACCAACTTTGGCAACACTATTATAGCAAAGACTGCAGATAATGCAATAAGTCTTCTTGTCCATGCGAAGTGTTTATCATTCTTTCCAGCGTCACGTGCTTGCTGTACAAAACCTGCGTTAGCATTTGCACGTTCCATGAGCATCTTCTGCTCTGCTTGTCTTGCTTTTATACTCTGACCCCAGATGGACATTACTCCACCTAAGACTGTTGATCCAAGCATTGTTATTAATTCTAGTGGTAATCCAAACATTATAAATTTATATCTCTCATTGTGTTATTAGGGTGTAATTCTCTTCTAGCTGCATATTCTTCTACAACATTACCTGCTGCGTCTATCCATTTAAATATAGGTTTTTCTCTTGTTCCAGAAACTTCTACTTTAACAATAGGATTCCAATTATCTAAGTTTTCTCCTATCATATTAGCTTCTTTAGCTCTACGTGCAGATAAACCTGAAGAGGAGTAACCTTCTGTTCCGATAGCATCTTTTGTTTCGGTTATGTACTCTCTCATATCATTATCTTTTAATGCTTCTTTTTGATTTGGTCCAAATTCTCCAGTATTCCATAAGTAACTCATTAGTGCTGCATGGTTTTCTGAATCTACTTTAGCAAAAAGATTTTTGTTTTCTTCATATTTTTCATCTACATATTTATCTGTAAATTCTTTTGCAAA
>MDTD01112792.1_pt1 | contig 10676 bp, 8 predicted proteins | sample 811221 | NCBI WGS metagenome assembly MDTD01 (sample SAMN05326646, study PRJNA326480) | marine metagenome | isolation source: seawater | place: Pacific Ocean: South West | collected 2011
CATCAGTAATATCATCAATGTAGGTAAAATCCCTAGTTTGCTCTCCATTTCCAACAACAGTGAATGGTTTTTTTGCTAATTTTTGAGCTAAAAAAACACCCATTACAGCTCCGTAAGCTCCAGAAGTTCTTGCTCTTGGACCGTATACATTAAAAAGTCTGAGGCTTACATAAGGGATTTCAAATAGTTTACAAAAATGAATCACAATTTCTTCAGCTAAGCTTTTGGTCAAAGCGTATGGGTATTTAGGAATAATAGGAGAATCCTCAGATGTTGGAATTTTGTTTGGAATTCCATAACATGATGAAGAAGCGGCATAGATTATCTTTTTAATTTTAGCATTCTTGCAACACTTCATTAAATTAAAAGTTCCTTTTACATTTGAATTAAAATATATTTCTGGGTTTTTAATTGAAGGAACAATGTCAGCCATTGCTGCTAAATGAAATACATAATCGCACTCTCTAAGACAATTATTTAAAATTTTTTCGTTATTTATATCTGTTTGAAAAAAATTAAAATTTTTATTAAAAAGTAATTTTTCTAAATTGAGTTTTTTTCCATTTTTTAAATTATCAATTCCAACAACAACATACCCAAATTCTAACAATTTTTCGCATAAATGACTTCCAATAAAACCTGCGCAACCTGTTACAAGAATTCTTTTCATAAGTATAAGTTTAAAAAGTTTATTATAATTCCTTAAAAAATGAAAAACAATCTGGCATAAATTCTGCAAATTTTAAAGCTGTTATGTATAAAATTTCCTGTATTCATCCGACTTGTAGGCCGGATTTAGCCAGAAAAACTAGAAAAAAGTGGTTAGATTTAGCAAACAAACCTGATTCAATTGAATATATTACCTGTTTTGATTCCTATGATAAAAATGAGTTAAAAAAAAGATATGCTAAAATTAAACATAATTTAATTGAAATTTTTGATGATTATAGTTTTGGGGTTGTAAAAAAAAGCAACACTGCAGCAAAATATGCCTCTTCAAATTGTATTATTTTAGCAACAGATGATACTGTTCCTGAAAAAGGATGGGATCAAAAAATTCTGGACTCTACTGACTGGTCAAAAGAAGTTGTTTTAAATGTCAGTGACGGAACTGAGGAACAGGATAAAAGAATTTACATGGTGAAAACTGTTATTGTTTCAAAAAAAAGATACAAAAAACTTGGGTATATACTTCATCCAGAATTTGACCATGTTTTATGCGATAACTTTCATTCCTGGATTTCTCATAGAGACTCAGTTGTTGTTGATAAAAAAAATATAATGTTTGAACATTTTCATCCTTCTGTAGGTAAATCAGAGATGGATGAATTTTATGATAAAGCTTCTACACCAGAGGAATATGAAAGAGGAGAAGAAATTTTTTATAAGGTAACAAAAGAAAATATAACAAAACCACAAGTGGTTGAGTTATTGAATAAGTTTAAATTTGAGGTCGATCCAATAAAAAAGTATTGTCTTGCCTTTGTTCTTTTAAGTGTCGGTGATGATAATATGGAAGAATTACTTGTAAATATCTCTAGAAAAACTTAGTAAAGTTTCTGATTCAAAAAACTAAAATTTTTTTATAAATTTTCAATATTACTTAGTTTTTAGAATTTCTTATATTTTATTAATTTGTTATAGTAACAGAAATACAGAGAAAATGAGCAAAACTTCAACTTTTGATACTTATATAAAGAAGAAAATTCTTGATTTAGGGTCATTAAAAAAAATTTCGCATAACTTAAGATCTAAAAAAAAAAAGATAATTCTTTGTCATGGAACATTTGATTTAATTCATGCTGGACATTACAGGCATTTTCAGGATTCTAAAAATTTAGGTGACATTCTATTTGTCACTGTAACTGGCGACAAATTTATAAATAAGGGACCCAATAGACCAGTTTTTAATGAATTTTTAAGAGCAGAAATGATTGCTTCTTTATCTTACGTTGATTATGTATCTGTTATTCAAGATCAGACAGCGATTCCATCAATCAAATTGATAAAACCCGATATATACGTTAAAGGGGTTGATTATAAAAATAAAAATCAGGACTTGTCCAAAAATATATTTGTTGAGGAAAATGAAGTAAAAAAAAATGGAGGAGTTTTAAAGTTTACAGATAATATTTCTTTCTCATCGTCATCATTAATTAACGAAAACTTCTTTTTAAAAAATAAAAAGCTTTCAAAAATTTTAAATGATTACAAAGAACGGGGAATGGATCACTTTACATCACTAATAAAAAAAATAAAAAAAAAAAAAGTTTTACTTATAGGAGATACCATTATTGATAAATATGTGTACACAAATACCTTAGGCAAACCAGCCAAAGAAAGTATATTGTCAGTTTTAAGGAAAGATGAAAAAATTTTCGCTGGGGGTGCTGTTGCGGCTGCAAACAATATATCAGACTTTTGCAAAAACGTTATACTTATAACGGGCGTGGGGAAAAAAAACCCTAAAGATTTATCTTTTATAGAAAATAATATCTCAAAAAATATTAAATTAAATGTGATAAGTCTAAAGGACCGTCCTACAACAAAGAAAACAAGATTTATAGATTCGAGTTACATGAAAAAAATGTTTGAGGTTTATGATATGATTGATAATCCTCTCAATAAGATTGAAGAAAATAATTTTCTTAATAAAATAAAAAAAAATATATCTAAAGTTGATGTTGTTATTGTCACTGATTTTGGGCACGGATTAATTAACAAAAAAATAATTGATTTTCTCTCTAAATCTAAAGTTTTTTTAGCTGTCAATGCACAAACCAATAGTGCCAATAAAGGATTTAATCTTATAACCAAATACCCAAAGGCAGATTATATTTGTATTGATGAACCAGAATTTAGATTGGCAGTACACGAAAAAAAACGTGCAATAAAGGATCTATTTTCAAAAAAATTTAATCTTCCCAAAACAAATCTATTTATAGTTACTACAGGAAAAGATGGATGTTTTGTTAAAACTAAAAATAGTTTTTTAGAAATTCCTGCCTTTACCGACACGGTTGTTGATACAATTGGAGCTGGCGATGTATTTTTTGTTCTATCAGCACTTTTTGCATCCGTAAAAGCTAATTCATGTGACGTAGGTTTTCTAGGAAATGTTTCAGGGGCTATAAAAGTCAACATTCATGGACATAGTTCGTCTATAAAAAAGTTACAATTTTTGAAATTTATTGAATCTGTAATTAAGTAAAACTATGAAAATTTTAGTCATTGGAGGAGGTGGATATGTTGGTAGCCTTTTGGTACAGAAACTTTTAGAACTAAATTTTGAAGTTAAAGTATTAGATTTGTTTATTTATGGGCAACCAAACGTTGTTTTTGGGTCCTATAATAATTCCACTCTTTTGAAATCTATTAAAGGGGATATGAGAGATATTGATCTAGTTGATAATATACTAAATGAAGTTGATACAATAATTCATTTAGCATGTATATCTAATGATCCATCATTTGAATTAAATCCCAATTTATCAAAATCAATAAACTATGATTGTTTTTATCCTTTAGTTAAAATTTGTAAGAAAAAAATTAAAAAATTTATTTATGCATCATCATCCTCAGTTTATGGAATAAAAAAGGAAGAGAATGTTTCAGAGGACCTTAGTTTAGAACCTTTGACGGATTATTCTAAATATAAGACTTTGTGTGAAGATATAATATTAAATGAGTCAGGAAGTAAAATTTGTTCTACTGTAATAAGACCTGCAACAGTTTGTGGTTACAGCCATAGAACTAGATTAGATGTTATTGTAAATATTTTAACAAATCATGCCGTTAATAATAGAAGAATAGTTGTTTATGGAGGACAGCAGAAAAGACCAAATATTCATATTAAGGATATGGTCAATTGTTATTTAGAAATATTAAGACAGCCGGATAATTTAATTGAGAACGAGATTTTCAACGTAGGTTGTGAAAACCTTGAACTACAACAAATTGCCAAAATTGTTAAGAAAAAGGTTGGAAAGGATATAATTATTAACTATGAGGAAAGTTCTGATTTAAGGTCATATCATATTTCTTCTGAAAAGATTAAAAAGAGAATTAATTTTAAAATTAAAAAATCTGTAAATCATGCAGTTGACGATTTATTAGAAGCTTTTAATCTTAAACTTTTAGAAAACAGCATGAATGACCCTAGATATTTCAACATAATGATGATGAAAAAAACTAAACTTATATGAATAGCTTAGAAAAAAAACTAATAAAATCTCTTTTAAAAATTCGTTTAGTTGAAGAGGAAATTTCGAAGCGATATTCAAAAGAGCAAATCAGGTGTCCGGTTCATTTATCTATTGGTCAGGAAGCTACAGCCGTAGGAGTATGTTCAGCAATATCAAAAAAAGATTATGTATTTTCTACGCATAGATGTCATAGCCATTATCTCGCCAAAGGAGGTAACCTAGAAGCAATGATTTCAGAGTTATATGGTAAAAAATCAGGTTGTTGTGGTGGTAGAGGGGGGTCAATGCATCTTATGGACATCTCGGTAGGGATGATGTTGAGTGTTCCGATTGTAGCTAGTGTAATTCCAATTGCAGTGGGAGCCGCATTATCTTCCAGACTTAAAAAAAAAAAAAATATAATTGTTGTTTTTTTTGGTGATGCCGCTGTCGAAGAAGGGGTATTTCATGAATCAGCAAACTTTGCTTCTCTAAATAATACTCCAGTTCTTTTTGTCTGTGAAAATAACAAATATTCATGCTTCACAAATATTAATGATAGACAACCATCAGATGATCTAACAAGATTAGCAAAATGCCATAATATAAAATCGTTAAGGATGAATGGCAATAAAGTATTAGATGTTTATAAACAAACAAAAGAGATAGTTGCATCAATAAAAAAAACTCAAAGACCTTTTTTTTTGCAATTGGATACTTTTAGGTTTATTGAACATTGTGGACCTAATAATGATGATTTTTTAAACTATAGAGATAAAGAAGAAATCGATAAATGGAAAAAAAAAGATCCAATTTTTCTGTTTAAGAATTACCTTAAAAAGAAAAAGGTTTTTGATCAAAAAATTTTTAACGAAATTGAAAGAACATTGAACTTAAAAATAAATAAAGCCTTTGACTTTGCTTTGAGAGATGAGTTCCCAGAAATTTTATCAATAAATAAATATGTTTATGCAAAAAATAAATAAAAGAATCATTTCCTCATCACAAGCTATTTTGGAGGCAACTGACCAATATTTAAAAAAATCAAAGAACTTTTTAGTTATGGGTGAAGGTGTTAATGATCCAAAAGGAATCTTTGGAACAACCTTAGATCTCAGCAAAAAATATGGTCACCATAGAGTAATAGAATCTCCGATATCAGAAAATGGGATCACTGGGATATCAATAGGTTTGTCATTAACTGGGTTTAAGGTTCTGTTGGTTCACCAGAGAGTAGAATTCGCGTTATTATCTATAGAACAAATTTTTAACAATGCTGCTAAAAGTCTTTATGTTACTAATGGTAAACATAACATTCCTATTGTAATCAGAATAATTATTGGACGAGGGTGGGGTCAGGGTCCTGCTCATTCACAAAGTTTAGAAACAATTTTTTCATATATTCCTGGCCTTAAGGTCATAATTCCTTCAAATCCATATGATGCAAAAGGAATGCTTGTTTCATCGATAAGCGATCCAAATCCAGTTATAATTCTTGAACATCGGTGGATTCATAATTTGAGAGGAAAGGTTCCAAAAAAATTATATAGTTCTGACATCGATACTCAAAAAATTATTTCTAGGGGGGATGATCTCACAATAGTTGCAAGTTCATATAACATCTATGAATGTTTGTTATGTTCTAAAATCCTAAAGAAATTTGAAATTAATTTAGAAATTGTGGATCTAAGAGTTTTACGGCCCCTTAATTTAGATGTGATAATAAGATCAATAAAAAAAACTGGCAAACTTATAATTATTGAGACCGGGCATAAATTATTTGGTGTAGGGGCAGAAATTATTAGTTCAATTTACGAAAACTATCATTTACTTTTAAAATCTCCACCTTCAAGAATCGGACTTCCAGACTCACCTACACCTTCAACGAGCAGTTTAGCAAATATTTATTACCCAAATTCAATTAATATAATGAAAGAAATTGTGAAGCAACTGAATCTAACTATTGAGATTCAGAAAAAAATAAATTATTTTTTGAAAAAACATCAAGTAATAAAAAAAGATGTTCCAAATCCTGAATTTAAGGGTCCATTTTAATGAAAGTAAATTATTCGTATCTTCCAAGACAATTTTCAAAAATAGAAAATTTATTAAAAAAAATTAAAACTTTTGTTAAGACAGGTGACTTTACTCTAGGAAAACCTTTACAAGAGTTTGAAAAAAGATTTGCTACCCTTATGCAAGTTAAACATGCAATTGGTGTAAATTCGGGAACAGATGCTATAAAGTTATCACTTAAATCTCTAGGAATTGGATATGGAGATGAGGTAATTACTGCTTCTAATACATTCGTAGCAACTGTGGGTGCTATCAATGAAATTGGTGCTAAACCAATACTAGTTGACTGTGATGACACATTTTGCATGAACGTTAATTTGATTGAGAAAGCAATTACAAAAAAAACAAAGGCTATCGTTCCTGTTCATTTCACCGGATACATGACTGATATGGTTAAATTACAAAAGATAGCCAAAAAGCATAAATTAATTATTGTAGAGGATGCTTGTCAATCTATTTTGGCAGAACAAAATAAAAAAAAGGCCGGAACCTGGGGTCAAACAGGATGCTTTTCTTTACATCCACTAAAAAATCTAAATGTATGGTCAGATGGAGGAATAATTATTACTAATAGTGATTTATTAAATAAAAAATTAAGACTGTTAAGAAATCATGGAATGAAAAATAGGAATGAAATTGAGATTTTAGGTTTTAATTCACGATTAGATACTATTCAAGCAGTTGTAGGAAATTGGTTAATACCAAAAACAAAAAAAATTTCAGAACTTAGAATAAAAAATGCGCAATACTATGACCGTCATTTTGCAGAAATTAAAGAATTAAGAATACCCAAAAGACCAAAAGAGATGAGGGTAGTCTTTCATTTGTATATGATTTTTGCTGAAGAAAGAGATAAACTTCTGGATTATTGTCTAAAACATAAAGTTGAAGCAAAAATTCATTACCCTATTCCTCTATATCAACAAAAGGCACTGAAATCATTAGGATATAAAAAAGGAGACTTTCCTGTGACCGATCTTCATTGTAAGAATATTATTACTTTTCCAGTTGATCAACATATGAAAAAAAAAGAATTAGATTATGTAATTAAAATAGTGAAAAATTTTTATGAAACTTATTAATAAAAGAAAAATTTCTTACGTGAATTTAGGGTTACAATTTTCATCAGAAAAAAAATTTCTTTTGCCAAAATTAGATAAATTATTATCCAGTGGAAAATACATACTCTCAGAAGAGGTTGATAAATTTGAATCCAATGTAACAAAATATCACGATTTAAAATACTGTATATCAGTAAACTCTGGAACGGATGCACTAATTCTTTCTCTTTTGGCATTGAATATCGGTCCAGGAGATGAAGTTATTACGCAGGCTAATAGTTATATAGCATCAGCGGCGTCAATTAATGCTGTTGGTGCAAAACCAATTTTTGTTGATGTTTTAAAAGATCAAACGATGGACCCAAATTCTTTAACACAAAAAATTACTGGAAAAACTAAAGCAATTATGCCTGTTCATTTAACAGGAAGGGTGTGTGATATGGATAATATAATGAGAATTGCAAGAAAAAATAAAATTAAAGTAATTGAGGACTCAGCCCAATCAATAGGGGCTTCTTTTAAAAATAAAAAAAGTGGAACTTTTGGTGATTGTTCAGCATTCTCAACGCATCCACTCAAAAATTTGAATGCATGTGGTGATGGCGGGTTTGTTGTTACAAATAACAAAAAAATCTCTGATTTTATTAGACTTAAGAGAAATCATGGTCATTTTAATAGAGATAAAATTAATTTTTGGGGTACTGTTTCAAGACTTGACTCAATACAAGCTGTAATATTAAATTTTAGATTCAAAAATTTAGAAAATGTAATTAGAAAAAGATTAGAAAATGCTAAATATTATAAGAAAAACCTCAATTCTTCAAAGATTTTCTCACCAAACATAAGGGAAAAATCCAGGGATACTTATCATTTATTCGTTATTCAAACTGAAAAAAGAGATGAATTAAAAGAATTCTTAAATCAAAATAATATTGAAACTAAAATTCACTATCCTATACCAATTCATAAACAAACTTTTTTTAAAAAACAGTTTGGGAAAATCAAGCTAAAAGAAACTGAAGTTCAGTCTAGAAAAATATTAAGTCTTCCAATAAATCAGTTTTTAGAAAAAAGAGAGATAAAAAAAATTTGTGATTGTATTAATTACTTTTTCAAAAATAACCAATAAGAAAATGAGTTTAATTATAGATTACCATAAAATTGTAGAGAAATTTAATTCTGATTTATCTACAACCTTGAGGAAACATGGTTCAGAAAACAAGTATTTAAATCTTTGGGTACCGGACGAATCTTTTCTCAGAAGTTTGTCAAGTTTGTCGATTTCCATGAAAGCTGCAAAAGTTAAACGTTTTACTTTAAAAGTAAAAAAGTCTTATCTTTTATCAAGTGATTTAAAATCAATAAGTAAAACTTTTGTAGATTCAAAAATTATAAATGAAGAAAATTATTATCTCATAGAGATCAATAATTTAAGAGAAGAAGATAGTAAGGCCAAATTAATTAACAAAGTTAATGAAAGAAAGCAAAAAATAGTAAATTATTCTTACGGAAGTTTAAAAACAAAAAATGATATCAAAACCATTGATAATTTTTTTAAGATTAAATTCAATGAGGGAAATAAAAATTATAATAAAGAATTATATTTGCAAAATAAAAGAGTAAAGAGTAAAATTTTAAATAGAAAGAAATTTAGAATTGATAAGAAAAATTTTTCCGTAATCTTTGATAAAAAGGAAACTTTGAAATATCTAAGCGTTGATAATTCTAATAATACTTTTATTGGATATATAATCGTTTTTAATGATTTATTTAAAAATATAAATTTAAGAATTTTAGGTGAAACTGGTATTCACAAATTTATTAACTTTTTAATTAAAAATTTAAAAATTAAATCTGAAGGTGTTATTTTACCTTTTAATTTAGGGCAAAATATTTATTCTTTGAATTTGGTATGTCAATATTTTTACAAAAATTTCGTAAAAAAACCTGACCCTGAGGTTAAGAATTGTGACTGGTTTAAATTAGATAATTCACAAAAAATTAAAAAATGTAACCTATCATTAAACCATTTCTTGAAGAAGGAAAATATTAAGAACGTTAAGATTATTCTTGATAATATTGCTAATGATAGTGAAAAAAGTCCTATCAGAATTTTTGTTAATTTTAACAAAAAATATCCCTCTGATTTAAAACCAAATTTATTAAGAAAATTAGAAAACTTTCTTAAAATTTACTTGAATGAATCTATACAGGTTTTTTATAAAGAAAAAAAAGATCTTAGTAAAATTAGAAGATTATAAATAGTAATTTAAAGTTAATGTCAAAATGACGTTTAATTGATATACATAAGTTAGAAACATGACAGTATCAGAAAACGAGGAATTGATTCTAGATGGCACAAAAATTCAGTGGCATATGGAAAGAGTAGCACAATGGGAAAGGGGAGAAAGGATTGCTCCGATCACCATTGATATGGCACTTACAAGAGCTTGTAATTATGGATGTCATTTTTGTTATGCCATGTTACAGGAAAATGATCGATCAATCATAAATAAAAGAATAATAAATAATTTTCTTGAAGACTGTTCTGATATTGGTGTAAAGGCCGTGAGTTTTGTTTCTGATGGGGAAAGTACAATTTCGCCTGCATTTATAGATGCTGTTCAAACCGGGAGCAAACTTGGCTTATCAATGGCAGTGGGTACAAATGGTTTCGTTTTAACAAAAAAAAAATTAGAGCATATTCTTCCTCACCTTACTTATATTAGAATAAATATTTCAGCAGGAGAAAAAAAAAGGTACTCAGAAATAATGGGTGTAAAAGAGCACTATTTTGAGAGAGTAATACAAAATATTGAAGATATGGTTGAAATAAAATTACGTAATAAGTTATCTGTCACTATTGGGCTTCAAATGGTTTTAATGCCAGAATATGCAGACCAAATTATTCCTTTAGCAAAGTTAGGTAAAAGGTTAAGACCTGATTATTTAATAATAAAACATTGTAGTGATAATGAAGACGGTGATTTAGGAGTGGTTTATTCTCAATATAAAAATCTTCATAATTTATTAAAAAAGGCAGAAAGTTTTTCTGACGACAAATATAAGGTTAGAGTAAAGTGGTCAAAAATTAAATCTGGTGAGGAAAGAACTTATCAACGTTGTTATGGTGCACCATTTATGCTTCAAATTTCTGGGTCAGGACTAGTTGCACCATGTGGTATGTTATTTAACGAAAAATATAAAAGATATCATATTGGAAATATTTGTGAAAAGAGATTTAAAAAAATTTGGATGTCAGATGAATATTGGGAAGTAATGAACCACTTGGCGTCATCAAGTTTTAATGCCCAGACTATGTGTGGGACACTTTGTCTTCAACATAAAGTAAATG
>MDTD01158285.1_pt1 | contig 10676 bp, 9 predicted proteins | sample 811221 | NCBI WGS metagenome assembly MDTD01 (sample SAMN05326646, study PRJNA326480) | marine metagenome | isolation source: seawater | place: Pacific Ocean: South West | collected 2011
TGCATTGATGCCTCTTCGCTTATCGGTGGTATGCACATTAGTCCAACTACAGGTAAGTGTAATTCTTTAGTACAGTACTTTATAAAGTTGTCTGCCTCTAAAGGATCTATTCCACTTTTTTGTGGCTCATTACCTGTATTTACTTGAATATAAAAACTTTTAGTTTTTGTTTTTTCACCTATATTTTTCGCTATTTCTATTGCGATTCTTTCTCTGTCGATTGTTTCTATAATGTCAAATAAATTGAGAGCTTGTTTTACTTTATTAGTTTGAAGTGGTCCTATAAGCCTCAATTCTAAATCTTTGTTAATATCTAGTCGTTTTTGCCAACGATTAATAGCCTCTTGTACTCTGTTTTCACCATAAATTTTATGTCCACATGAAATCGCTTCATCAACTTTATGGTCTTCCTGTTTTTTTGAAACGGCTACTAATTTTGGGACTTTATTTTTTGAATGGAAACTTTTCTCATGAATAATTTGTATATTTGATAAAAGTAAATCTATATTTTTTTTTATATTGTCCAATATTTCTTCTCCAATGATTATTATAAAAAATAATATTACATTTTTCTAAATATTTTATTGTTGCAAAAAAACAACAAAGAAATAAAAAAGTGACATTTATACCATTAATTGCTGGTTTTAGTATATCTTTTCTTATAATAGTTATCCTAGCATTTTCATGGTGAAAATGTAATTAACCGTTTTCAATGTGAAAACACAAATAAGAAGGGGATACGCAATGCGTAAATTACTTTTAGGAACAACTGCTTTAGCAGCTGCTGCTACTTTGTCAGCAAACGTTGCTTTAGCCGATGTTACAATTAGTGGTGGTATGGAATTTACATACGAAGACCATGATCCAGGAACATCAGTAACTGGAGCGTCTAACGATGACTTCAATTCTGATCAGAATGTTGTAATTAAATTTGAATCAAAAACAGACAGTGGTTTAACAATTGGTATGGTTCAAAATATTGAGTCAATTGGTGAAGAACAAGTTTCTGGGGCAGCTTCTGATGAAAACTACATCTATATTAAAGGTGGATTTGGTACTCTTGAGCTTGGTAACAATGACGGAGCTGGAGACCAGTTAACTAGAACTGCTCATGACCTAGTTGGACCTGATGCGCTTTCAGATAATGGTAGCGGTATGAACGGTGGTGGTAACCTTGCTGATGATAATGCTGACTTAATACTTGATATTAACGATCAGAACAATATCACATACATTTTACCTACTATGGGTGGTTTGACTATTGGAGCAAGTTATGCTGATGGTGGTCAAGGTGCAGCTGAAAATGATGATATTCAGACAATGGGTGCAAAATATGCATTTACAAGCGGTGCTGTAAAAGGAACAATTCATTATGGAACAGCTTCTGTTGATGCTGGCACTGTAGGTGGTGTTTCCAGAGATTCAAACTCAATGGGTCTAGACGTATCTACTGGTCCATTTAGAGCTGTTATTGCAAAAGGTGAAGCTGATACAACAACTTCTGGGGTTACCACAGAAGTTACTGATTATGGTATACAGTACAACTTAGGCAATGGTCTAACATTAGCTGCTGTAGGTACACAGATTGAAGAAAACACTGGTGGTGAAACATCAGATATTTCTACTGTTAGTGCAAAATACAGTATAGCACCTGGTCTAAATGCTTACATTACATATCATGATTATGACTATGAAGATGGTACAGCTGCTACAACAAATGACGACGATGGATCAAAGACTTATATAACTATTAAGGCTTCTTTCTAATCTGAGCTTAATTATAAAATGAAAAGGCGGCTGATGCCGCCTTTTTTATTTATTAAAAAATAATTTGATTGATGTATTTTTAAAATTTAATTAAAAGAATTATGTACATTTCATTACAAGGCCAACAGTATGATCAAAATACTTACATTAATATTAATTTTTATAGTATCATCTTGTTCAAACAAACTAATAAAAACAAATTCAACTTCTAACGAAAAAAAAACTCCTGGTTTATTTTCTAAAGATTCCAAAAAAGGAATATCACTTTCTGATATCCTTGATCCTAGTGAAGATTTTAGTTCGAATTTAAGTGTAAATGGTTATCTTTGGAGAGCATCGCTAAATGTTTTATCTGTTGTACCTTTAATATCAACAGATGCCCTTGGCGGAACTATTATTACTGATTGGTATGTCAAGAAAAATATAAAAGATAAAAGAATAAAAATTACTGCTTACATTAAAACAAATGAATTAAGATCAGACGGCATAGAAATAAAAGTCCATATTCAAAAACTTATTGATAATGTTTGGTCTGACACTGTTACAGATAATAATTTGGCTTCCAAAATCGAAAATAATATTTTAAATGAAGCGAGAAATTTACGAATTAATGCAAATAAATAATTTTAATTATGAAGTATAATCCATCTGTAATTGAAAAAAAATGGCAAAAAAAATGGTCTGAGCTCAATAGTTTTAGAGCCAAAATTGATTACAATAAACCTAAATATTATGTGTTAGAAATGTTTCCATATCCTTCAGGAGCAATACATATGGGACATGTAAGGAATTATACTTTAGGTGATCTAGTATCTCGATACAAAAAAGCTCAAGGGTTTAATGTTCTTCATCCTATGGGTTGGGACTCATTTGGATTGCCTGCTGAGAATGCCGCTATAGAAAATAAAACACATCCGTCTAAATGGACTAATACTAACATTGAAAGTATGAAGTTACAATTAAAGCAAATGGGTTTATCTTATGATTGGGAAAGAGAATTAAGCACATGTGATCCAGATTATTATAAATTTGAACAGAAAATGTTTTTAGATTTTTATAAAGCTGGAATTGCTTATAAAAAAGAGACCTTAGTTAATTGGGATCCAATTGAAAACACTGTCTTAGCAAATGAACAAGTTATTGACGGCAGAGGCTGGAGATCTGGAGCTGAGGTTGAAAAGAAAAAAATGAAAGGTTGGTTTCTTAAAATTTCTCATTTTGCAGATGAATTATTGAGTGAAATTGACAATCTAGATGGATGGCCAGAAAAAGTTAAAACAATGCAAAGGAATTGGATTGGAAAAAGCCATGGTGCTGTAATTAACTTTTCGTTAGAAAATTCATCTGAAAAAATATCTGTTTTCACAACTAGACCCGACACAATTTTTGGAGCAACTTTTATTGCAATCTCACCTCAACACCCACTTGCGAAACAAATTTCTGCAAAAGATTTAAAAGCGGCTAACTTTATAAAATTTTGTGAAAAAAATTCAACCAAAGAAGCTGATCTAGAAAAAGCTGAAAAATATGGATACGATACAAATCTATATGTGTCTCATCCCCTTAAAAATAATGTGAAATTAAAAATTTTTATTGCTAACTTTATTCTGATGGATTACGGAACTGGAGCAATTTTTGGTTGTCCTGCACATGATCAGAGGGATTATGATTTTGCAATTAAGTATTCCTTAAATGTTGTCCCAGTCATTCAAACTAAAGAAAGTCTGCCTTTTATAGGAGACGGAATTCATATCAATTCTGAATTTTTAAATGGTCTAAATACTGATGATGCAATTAAATCGTGCATAAAAAGACTAAGTGAGTTAGAGATTGGTGAGGAAAAAATTACTTATAGAATACGAGATTGGGGTGTTTCTCGACAGAGATATTGGGGATGTCCTATACCTATAATATTTTGTAAAAATTGCGGTGAGGTACCAGTACCAGTAGAAAATTTGCCAATAACATTACCAGAAGATGCTAACTTCAACATAATGGGAAATCCATTAGATAATCATCCAACTTGGAAGCATACACGATGCCCAAATTGCAATAAAGAAGCTGTTCGAGAAACAGACACATTTGATACATTTTTTGAATCTAGTTGGTATTTTGCAAGATTTACTGATCTTAATCCATCAAGTGCCTTTACCGAAGAAGCAATTAAATATTGGATGCCTGTTGATCAATATATTGGTGGAGTTGAACATGCTGTCATGCATCTCCTTTATTCGAGGTTTTTTATGAGAGCATTAAAACACGTAAAATCTATAAAAATTGAGGAACCTTTTACATCTCTCCAAACACAAGGAATGGTATGTCACCAGACATTTAAAACTAGAGATGAAAAATGGGTTTTTCCTAGCAATATAACAAAAAAAGGTAATGAATACTTTCACACTGAGACAAAGGAACCTGTTATTGTTGGAAGAATAGAAAAGATGAGTAAATCTAAAAAAAATGTTGTTGATCCTCAGCAGATAATTGAAGAATTTGGTGCAGATACTGCACGATTTTTTATGTTATCAGACTCACCCCCTAACAGGGATATGGAATGGTCAGATTCAGGAGTAGAAGGTTCTTGGCGTTTTTTAAATAAACTTTGGAAATTTGTAAAAAATTTACCTTGCAATGATACAAAAGACGAATTGCCAGAAAATATTTCTATACGAAATAAAGAACTATTAACATTAATGAATTTAACAATTAAAGATGTAACAAAAGCAATAGATGAATTTCATTTTAACATTTCCGTTGCTCAAATTAGAAGTTTATATAACGTAATTCTGGCTCATAAAATTGAAAATGATGATGATACTAAAGTTGTTCTTTTCGTAACAAGAAGACTTCTGGTTTTAATTAATCCAATGGTGCCCCATATAGCAGAAGAACTTTGGTATAGTTTGGGTAATAAAAACTCAATTTCAAGTGAACCTTGGCCGAAACTTGATTTAGACTATGTCAAAAAGAATAATGTAAAAATACCGATACAAGTTAATGGAAAAGTACGAGCAGTTGTTGAAGTGCCTATAAATTTAGATAAAAATCACATTGAGGAAATTGCTTTAAAAGAAGAAAATGTTTTAAAATTTTTGAATAAAAAGCCAAAAAAAGTTATTGTTATTCCTAATCGTGTTGTTAATTTTGTGATTTAAATTGAGCATAGAATGTTTGTTTTAAAAAAATTATTTTTCGCTAGTCTAATTATTCTAATTAGCAGTTGTGCTCTAAATAATTTAAAAAATTTTCAAAATATTAATGACTATTCAATTGAAATTGAAACGCCTAATGATAAATATAACTTGTATTTTAAAGAGAATTTAAAACGTTTCTTTCAAATTGGTAATAACAAAAATATTTATTTACTTAAAACTAAAATAACATTTGAAACAACACAAACTTTATCAGTTAGTGGTCAAAATATTTTAAAATCAACAAAGGCTAGCATTGATTATCAACTAACGAATAGCGATACAAATATGGTTAAATCTGGTACAATAAATACTTTTCCTGCTTTAAGCTCATCATCTAACTCACTTTATTCTCAAGAAAAAAGTATCGAAAATATTAAGGAAAGATTAACAATAAGTTCGGCAAAATCTCTTTATAAACATATTAAGATTATTATGAGAAGAGCAAGTTGAAAACAAATCCCTCTTTATATGAAGATAATTTAAAAAAAAGACTTGAAAACGTAAACGTAATTTTTTTATACGGTACTAACATTGGCTTAGTTGACCTTTTGTATAAAAAAACCTTAGAAATACTTCAAATAGATACAAATGATCCTTTTGGTGTCTCAAAAATAAATGGTGATGAATTTAAAGATAATCCCTCAGTACTATATGATAATATAAATACCTTAAATATTTTTTCAGATAAGCGATACGTAGTTTTAAATTTAATGCATATTTCTGTCAACAAAAGCCTAGAAAATATAATTTTAGAATCAGTAAAAACGGAAAATAACAATTATTTACTTTTAATAAAGGCTGCAAACTTAAAAATAAATTCTTTTTTAAAATATTTTCAAAACATTAATGATGCTATTTTGGTTCCTTGTTATGAAGAAAAAGTAAATACAATGCATTATAAATTATCTAATTTGTTTTCCAGACATAAAATTTATTTTAAAGAAGATTTTGTAAAAAATTTAGTTTTTAAACTTAGTTCAAACTCATTAACTAATGAAATGGAAATTGAAAAACTAGATATTTTTTTAACAAATAATAAAAATGTTACTGAGGAAATGATCTTTACTCTTATTTCAAGAAATGATGATATTAATTTAAATAAAGTTGTTGAAAATTGCTCTAATGGTAATCCAAGTGAGGCATTAACAATTTTTGAAAATATTTATGACAATCAATCTACAAGTATTACTCTGATACGCATGTTCGTTAATCATTTTAAATTAATTGAAAAAATTTTATTACTTTTTGAGAATAATAAAAACTTGAACGATGTTATTGAAAATATTAAACCACCAATTTTTTTTAAAAAAAAAGATTTCGTAATTTTTCAATGCAAAGTTTGGAATTTAAAATTAATTAACCTCATGTTAACTCGCTTAATAAAGTTAGAACTAGAATGCAAGTTAAACCACACAACGGAAAAAACTCTTTTATCACAGTTTATATTATCAACTTCTGTTCTTGCAAGAAATAAAATTAGTTCTTAATTCTTTCAATTATATAGTTAAATTGTTCTAAATTTTTACATTCTAGCTTTATACTTCCCTTTTTTTTCAAACTGTCAAAATCAATATTTACCCTTAATCCTGTTATTTCAGACAATTCTTTTTCTAAATTAATAATATCTGTGTTTTTAATCATATTTTTATGAGTCTTAAAAATTCCATTTTTTATGAGTTTTTCAATATCTCTAGAATTAAGTCTGTTTTTTAATATTATATCTAGATAAATATCAGCATCTTTGTGTCCTATAAGTGGTCGAACTTGACCAATAGTGATTTTTTTTTGCAACAGTAATTCTTTGGCCTTATCTGATAATGATAATAATCTAATTATATTGCCAATATAAGACCGAGATTTTCCAACTGCTTTTGAAATATCTTCTTGAGTATAATTATATTTACCAAGAAGAGACTGATATCCTTCTGCCTCTTCAATTGGGTTTAATTCAGATCTTTGAATATTTTCAACTAAAGACAATTCAGCAATTTTAACATCACTTATATCATTTCTTACAATAGCTGGAATTTCATGTATTTTTGCTAACTGACATGCTCTCCATCTTCTTTCTCCAGCAATTATGAAGTATTGATTTTTAACGGTATCGTGTGATTTTAAAATCACTGGTTGAATTATACCCTGCTTCTTTATTGAATTTGACAATGACACTAATTCGTCTTTATCAAAAGTTTTCCTCGGTTGCCATGGTCCAGGCTTAATTAACTCTACTGGTATCATTTTAAAAGCATCAGTTTTTTTTTCTACTTCAGCACCCAAGAGACTGGAAAGACCACTTCCTAAGCCTGTGGGTCTGGTATTTTTTCCTTGTTTCATTTTAAGTCTTTCTCTTGATTTATAATTTCACCTGCCAGTGAAGCGTATGCTTGAGATCCAGGACATGAAATATCATACATTAAAACTGGTTGGCCATAACTAGGTGCTTCAGAAATTCTAACGTTTCTTGGAATTATGGTTTTAAAAACTTTATCATTAAAATGATTTTTAACATCATTTGATACCATTTCACATATTTTATTTCTTTTATCAAACATTGTAAGAAGTATACCTTGGAGCGTAATTTTACTATTAAAATTGTTTTTTATAGACTCCAATGTTTTTAAAAGTTGGGTTAACCCTTCCAACGCGTAAAATTCTGTTTGTAAGGGGACAATCAAACTTTTTGCTGCACATAAAGCATTTAATGTAAGCAACCCCAAAGAAGGCGGACAATCAATAAAAATGTAATCATAAAATTCACTAATATCTCTGATCAAATCTCGAATTTGAAATTCTCTATTTTTCACATCAACTAATTCTTGTTCAAGAACTGAAAGGTCAGGGCAAGTGGGAATAATATCTAATTTTGGAATCATAGTTTTTTTGATTGCAACATTTATGTTATTTTTCCCACAAATAATAGAATATAAATCTTTATCTCTTTGGTCATATTTTATGCCAAAACCAGTGCTGGCATTCCCTTGTGGATCAGCATCAATGATAAGTGTTTTTTTATCACACGCTGCCATAGCTGTTGCCAAATTTATTACAGTAGTCGTTTTTCCTACGCCACCTTTCTGATTTGCAATAGCAATAATTTTTGTAACATTATTAATCATGTTCAATATTTAACTTATCTATTTTATTTATATATAAAATTTTTCCATGTTTGTCTGTTATTGAAGGATATTTTTCAAAACTAATTTTATTATTTTTCCTTAATTCTAAAATCTCGGAATAATAGTTTTTTCCCTTTAAAAACAATAGCTTAGGTAGTTTTTGTTTTTCTCCTAATGATTTATTTATAAAGCCCTCTACATAATCAATTAGCTTACTCAAAGAAGCTAATGCTCGGCAAGTAATTAAATCAGCATTTATAAAGTTTAAATCTTCAATTCTACAATTATGAATAGTTATATCTGTTTCTGTAATCATTGCAATTTCTTTTAAAAAAACACATTTTTTAAAATCAGATTCAACTAAATGAATATTTTTTTTTCCCATTATTGCAAGCACCATTCCTGGAAAACCAGCTCCAGAACCAAAATCTATAATGTTTCCTTTAACACCTCTAACAAACCTATATAACTGTGCTGAGTCTAAGAAGTGTCTTTCCCAAATATTTTCTTTAGAACTTTTGCTAATTAAATTTATCGAATTTTGCCACTTAATAAGAATTTGATGAAACAAACATAATTTTTCATATGTTTCACGTGAAACAAAAACATGTGAACAAAATTTTTCATAAGTATTAATATTTATTAACAACTTTATATTTTTTCTCTCGTTTCAAATGTCTAAGAAGTAACAAGGTTGCTGTTGGGGTAAATCCCGGAAGGTTTGATGCTTGAGCAACAGTGATTGGTTTGTTTTTTCTAAGAATATCCTTGATTTCATTTGAAAGACCCTTGATAAGGTTATAATCAAAATTTATAGGAATTTTAGTCTTGTTTTCTTGCCTGTACATTTTTATGTCTTCCCTCTGTCTGTTGAGATAGACATTATATATGCAGTCTGTTTCTATCTGCAAATGTAAATCATTTGGGATTCTTTTAAGATTTGGCCATATTTCAAATAGATCTTTTATGTGATATATTCCAGACGATAAAATGTCTTTTGGTGACCTTGACTTTCCAGTTCTTGTGGTTGGCAAATTGTATTTTTTTAATAACCCAGGCTTTGCACTTAAATTATCAACTATTCTGTAAGAGTTTTTTAATTTCTTTTTCTTTTCTTTCCATATCTTTTGTCTTTGGGATTGAATTATACCAAATTTTATTCCTTTATCTGTTAACCTCTGATCAGCATTGTCAGACCTTAAAAGTAGCCTAAACTCTGCCCTAGATGTAAACATTCTGTAAGGCTCTGGCGCCCCTCTGTTAATCAAATCGTCAATCATTACTCCAATATATGCCTCTGACCTATCAAGAGTGAACCATTTAGGATGACTATTTAGATTTATTGAAGCATTTATTCCTGCAATCAAACCTTGAGCTGCCGCCTCTTCATATCCAGTTGTGCCATTTATCTGGCCTGCAAAAAATAGACCTTTAATTGTTTTTGTCTCTAAGGTGTTTTTTAAGGCTCTCGGATCCATATAATCATATTCAATTGCATAACCATACTGTTTTACAATAGCATGCTCTAATCCAGAAATTGTCTTCAAAAATTCATCCTGAATTTTTTTTGGTAAACTTGTTGATATACCATTGGGATAAACCAATTGGCTATCTAAGCCTTCTGGCTCAAGAAAAATTTGATGAGAATTTTTTTCATTAAATCTACTAACTTTATCCTCTATGCTGGGACAATATCTTGGACCAGACCCTTGTATTGATCCTGAATAAACTGGAGACAATTTTATGTTATTAGATATTATTTTGTGAGTGTTTGCATTAGTCCTTGTTATGCCACATTGAATTTGTTGAACAGATATTTTCTTAGTCATATAAGAGAAAGGAATTGGGTCATCGTCTGCTGACTGCATTTCAACTTTATTCCAATTGATGCTAGATTTAAGCAATCTAGGTGGTGTGCCTGTTTTCAATCTGCCAATTGGTAGATTTAATTCTCTAATTTTTTTTGAGAGATGATTTGATGGCTCATCTCCTATTCTGCCAGCTTGAATTCTTTCATTTCCAATATGAATTATTCCCCCCAAAAATGTTCCTGTTGTTAAAACAACTGATTTAGCTTTTATAGAAAGATCATTATCTAATACAATTTTTTTAATTACATTATTGTCGATAACAAGATCTTTTACTGTTCCCTCTATTATAGTTAAGTTTTCATATGATTTCAGAAAATTTGAAATAGCCTTTTTATATAGTTTTCGATCCGCCTGCGATCTTGGTCCGTGAACTGCTGGTCCTCTAGAACGATTAAGCATTCTAAATTGAATGCCTGAAACATCTATAGCTTTCGCCATTATTCCGTCTAGCGCATCGATTTCTCTAACTAAATGGCCCTTACCTAAGCCTCCAATTGCTGGATTACAAGACATTTCACCAATAGTCTCAATTTTCATAGTTATTAAAACAGTTCTAGCTCCCATTCTGGATGAAGCAGCCGCAGCTTCAACTCCAGCATGGCCTCCTCCAATTACTATTACATCAAAATTTTTAATATTATTTATCAAAGCTTATTTACCAATACAAAAACTACTAAATATATCATCTAAAATTTCTTCTACGTCAATAATATTAGTTATACTTCCAA
>MDTD01077883.1_pt1 | contig 10675 bp, 7 predicted proteins | sample 811221 | NCBI WGS metagenome assembly MDTD01 (sample SAMN05326646, study PRJNA326480) | marine metagenome | isolation source: seawater | place: Pacific Ocean: South West | collected 2011
ATTACCCATTATGACAGTTTCAGTAAATGGTCCTGAATAATCAAATGAGGATGTAAGATTTTTATGCTCCTTAGAGTTAAATCCAGCTTTACAGGCTTCGGTCCAAGTTGAAGCATGAACAATATTTACATTTGGTTGTTTACTAGTGTTAAAAACAACTGGTTTTTCGCCTTTGATGTATAAGGTAGGATTGTTAGCATATATCTCAGCAGTAATTACTCCCTTTGCACCAACCATCATAATTCCCGATGAATCTCCCTTGTCGAAATTCATAATATATTCTTCTTTAATCTCCTCAGGAATTGTAGGAGTAAGTCCACCATCCATCCAGATAAGTTTTATTCCATCTTTATTGTGAGGAGAATTTTTATATTCAATTGTGACTATTGATGATATTGGACATCCAGTTGGTGTATATTCTGGCACCCACATTTTTCTAAAAACATTTGTTGCAGTACATTCAACACTGCTTGGATATCCAAGTTTAAGAGTTTTATATGGAGCATCAAGTGTGTGGCAACCAATATCACCTAATGCACCAGTTCCGTATTCCCAAAAACCTCTCCAGTCAAAGGGGTGTAAGCCAGGAGAATAAGGTTTTTTTCTTGCAGTTCCTAACCACAAATCCCAGTCAAGAGTTTTTGGTTTTTCAGATGGATTTGCGTTTGGATGCTCAACTCCTTGAGGCCATACGGGTCGATTAGTCCATGCATAAATTGTATGTACTTTTCCAATTTTATCTTTATCAATCCATTCTTGTATTTTAGGAACTCCAATACTTGACCCTCCTTGGTTTCCCATTTGAGTAACAATTCTATTTTTTTGAGCCGTCTGGTTCAAAAGTCTAGCCTCAGCAATAGTATGAGTCAATGGCTTTTGAACATACAAATGAATACCTCTATTCATGCAATCATATGCGATTCTAGCATGATTATGATCAGGCGTTGAAATTGTTATGGCATCAATATTTTTCTCCTTATCTAGCATTTCTCGGTAGTCTAAGTATTTATTTACTAAGGGGTGAGCTTTATAACTACTTTCTGCTCTTGCTGGGTCGACATCACATAATGCGACAACCCTATTTTTCCCGTTCTGATATGCATTTTCAATATCAGATCTACCTTTTCCACCAGACCCAACAGCTGCAAGGGCTAATTGATCACTTGGAGCGGTATATCCTTTTCCTCCTATAACATGTCTTGGAACTATAAAAACACCAGTTCCTAATAGACTAGTTTTTTTAATAAAATCTCTTCTTGATTTAGATTTTTTATTTAGCATGATTTAATTGTTTATTATTCGAAATATAAAAAATTATTTAATTAATTATAAAATTTAATTGCAGTTAAAGTGAAATATCTCTTTTCCAAGGCAAAAAGTCAAATTGTCTGTTGATAGATGATTTTGTTAATAATTCACCACTTGCTACTTTAATTATCATTTTAAGTAAATCATTTGATAGTTCATCCAGACCTTTCTTGCCATCAATTAAATCACCAGTATTAAAATCAATGATATCGGACATTTTGTTAAAAACAGTCGTATTTGAGGAAACCTTAATTACCGGAGTAATTGGGTTGCCTGTTGGTGTACCTAGTCCTGTAGTGAAAATAATTAAGTTCGCACCTGAACCAGCTAATGCGGTTGTACTTTCAACATCATTTCCTGGAGTACATAATAAATTTAGTCCCTCTTTTTTATGAAACTCCCCATAATCTAAAATATCTACAATTTCAGAGGAGCCTCCTTTTTTTGCAGCTCCAGCTGATTTCATTGCGTCAGTTATTAAACCATCTTTAATATTACCTGGAGAGGGATTAGCACTGAAATCAGTTCCTGATTCAATTACTTTATCTTCATATTTTCTCATCAATTCGATAAACTTTTTCGCCTTTTCAATATTACTACATCTATCTACAAGTTCTTGTTCAACACCCCTCAACTCTGGGAATTCTGATAATATAGCACTTCCCCCATATTGAACTAATTGATCCATTGCAAGACCTAGTGTAGGATTTGCTGAAATTCCTGAAAAACCATCTGATCCTCCACATTCAAGACCAATGGTCAACTTGGATAATGGACATTTTTCTCTCTTTATTTCATTTACTTTTTTTATTTCTTCTATTGAATCCTTTATTATTTTTTTTATAAGTTCATCACCTTTACCAACTTTTTGTTGATCAAAAATTAAAAGAGGCTTATCAAAACTTGGATTAATAGATTTCAATTCATCTAAAAATAATTCAACCTGTAGATTTTGACACCCAAGGCTCAAAACACTTACTCCTGCAACATTTGGGTTATTTGCATACCCAGAAAGAAGCCTTGCTAACATTTTAGAATCTGACCTAGTACCACCACATCCCCCATTATGGGTTATAAATCTTATTTCAACATTTGGAAAAGGATTTTTAACATCTGACCGATCAGTTCTTATACCTTCATTTTGAACTAAACCCCTCAAGAATTGTTGGTGTTCATGCAACTTATCTGGGTAAAACTCTCTTTCAAAAATAGTTTTTAAAAGTTCAATATTTCGGTTTTCACAAAAAACAAGAGGGAAAAAAAGCCACACATTCTGAGTGCCAACCCTACCATCTTTTCTGGGATAACCCATAAAAAAATGATTTGTACTATGATTTTTAGCTCTTTTGATTTTACCCACATTTTCAAAGCTAATATCATCGCTGAAATCATTATCCATATTATTGGTTGTTAACGGCTCCCCTTTTAAGACTTTTTGATTCGCAACTCCAACTTTAACTCCATACATTATTAACGGATCATTCCTATTTAAATCTGATTGAGCGAATTTATGTTTTTGTTTTACAGGATAAAGAAGAGTTATCTCATCATTTTCAACAATTACTTTTTCACCTTTTTTTAAATTATCCATAGCTACAACTAGATTATCACTTGGGTGAATTTTTATTACTTTATTCATACGATTTTGTCTTCATAATAGTTATAGGCATCAATAACATTTCTATGTGAGTTTATAAGTTTCAATGAATTAGTAACATTTTCTTTTAACGAAATATTTTTTGAAAGGTTTTGATTCCACATTGAAACATTACCAAGAGTTTGTTCGACTATTTTCTCAATGGATAAATCCTTCCATATTTCAGAGAAAAAAAGAATATTTGACTTGTCATCTTTTAATTGAAATTTATGTGAAGAGATATTCTTACCATAAAAATATATCAGGCATGCCATTGCAAAGCAAAGTGTTTTTGGGACAACTCCGTGTTTTTTTTGGTACAAAAGTATACTTGGTAGTACTCTTACTTTGAATTTTGAAATTGAATTCAAAGAGATTGATTCTAATTTGTGAATAATAAAGGGGTTGGTAAATCTTTCAAGAACTGAATTAGCATAAGTTTTAAGTTCACTTTCATCATAATCAATACTTGGAATAATTTCTTTAAATAGAGCTTTTTTTAAAACTTTTTTTAAAAAAGGATCATTTAGGGCACCAGATACAGTCTCAATTCCACATAGCAGACCAATAGGAACCATTGTAGTATGGCAGCCATTTAAAATTCTTACTTTTCTAGTTCGATAAATGGTTAGATCAGGAACTACTTTTACATTAATTTTTTTTAGTTTATGTGCTGGGAAAATTTTTAGTAATTTTTCATTTCCCTCTATTACCCATAAGAAGAACGGTTCACAGGTAACCATTAGTTTGTCTTCAAATGGGAGGTTTTTTTTGTAAAAATCAATTTCATTTTTTGGATATCCAGGAACTATTCTATCAACAAGGGTATTATAAAATTTATTCAGCTTTAACCAATTCTTAAATTTCTCACCTAACTCCCAACTATCACTGATTTCAATCAATATTTCTCTTAATTTTGAACCGTTTTTTTCAATTAGTTCGCAAGGAATAATGTGAAGTATTGAAGAGGGATCACCATTAAATTTTTCAAATCTATGGTATAAAAGCATTAAAAGTTTTGCAGGAAATGAGGCAGGGGGCTTATTGTTAAAATTATCATTTTTATCATGTGAAATTCCAGCCTCGGTTGTGTTTGAAAAGATAAAAGTTAAGTTTTTATTTTCTGCAAGTTCTAAATATGATTTAAAATCTTCAAAAGGGTTTATGAGTTTATCCAAACAATTAATTAGGTGTTTTGATCTTAACTGCTTACCTTCAATAATTCCCTCGAGGAATACATGATATTGTCCATTTTGTTTTTTTAAATCAGATATGGTTCCTTTTTCAATCGGCTGAACAACATTGACCTTGCCTTTAAATTCAGTTTCTTCATTTAAAAGCTGAATACAATAATCTACAAATGCTCTCATGAAGTTGCCTTCTCCAAATTGAATACTATCAGTGGATAAATTTTTCATTCTCAAGGATTATTGTTTAGTTTTATGATTGTAAAAATACTGACTTTTACCAATTGATTCAATTTTTTGAAATTATACATTTATAAAATGAATTTGAAGTTTATTCTATTGATTTTTATTTTTTTCTTTTCCTGCAGTAATGATGAAGAGTGTGTTATAATTAGAGAAAAAGCTGAAGAGTCAAATAGTTATTATTTTTATTTTTCGACAAATTATTTATCAACCACACAGCCAAATAATTTAATGGGCAATATTGACAGTAGGTATGCCTCTGGAAAGGTCTCAAAAGAAACCTATGAAAAATATGAAATTGGAGATGAATATTGTTATTAGAGAATCAATTAAATCATTGATTCCAAATATCACTCAAAAAATGAAATCCAATTTTCAGTTTTTTCTAATCATTTTACTTACACCATTATTTAGTCCTATTTTTTCGCAATCAATCATTACTGATAGACCTGATCAGACAGAGAGTGCCGTAACTGTAGATCCAGGAATTCTTCAGATAGAGTCGGGACTATTAAGTCAAGTAGAGGGAGAGGGAGTGAATAGATTTAAAAGCATTGTTCTTCCAACAAATCTTTTAAGATATGGTATATCTAATAATGTTGAGTTAAGGTTGGTTTTACAATTGGATGGAGAAAAAACAATAACTAACACATCCTATCAATTTGCATTAGGTAATGTTGAATTTGGAACAAAAATTGTACTTAATAAAAAAGATGATCCAAAAGTCCAATTCGCTTTAATATCTCATGTCAAATTACCCAAAAATGATTGGGGAAATTTTTCTGAAAATCTAGGATTTATAAACCGTTTATCATTAGCGCATGACATTACAAATATAATTAGTATTGGTTATAATTTTGGATACGATTACTTTACAAATGGACAAGGAAATTATACTTATACTGTGGCTCTTGGTATAGGTGTGAGTGAAAAATTAAGTATATATGGAGAGTCTTTTGGCAGTATTTTTGTCAATAATAATCCTTTATCAAATTTTGACTATGGTCTTGCCTATCTTGTCAAATCCAACATTCAGTTTGATTTATCTTTTGGTTTAGGATTAAATAATGAAATGAATTACCAGTCAATTGGGATAAGTTGGAGGCAAAAACTAAAAGAAAAATAGAATAGAAAAAAACAGTTGATTTTTTAAAATTTAATTTTGAGTGCCTTGTAAATTATAAGTTTATTCATATTTTATATATTTTTGAAATCCTTAAACAAATCGTTAACTAATGAAAAAAATATTTAAACATTTAAGAGGAGATTTCTTCGGTGGATTAACAGCAGGAATTGTAGCCTTGCCTTTAGCATTAGCTTTCGGTGTTTCCTCTGGCCTTGGAGCTTCAGCTGGTTTATACGGAGCTTTATTTTTGAGTTTTTTTGCTGCACTTCTGGGCGGGACAAATACTCAGATTTCAGGACCAACAGCACCCATGACCGCTCTTAGTATGGTAATAATATCCACAATAGTAATTATGAATGATGGAGATGTTTCAAAAGCTTTGCCATTGATTCTTGGAGTTTTTCTTCTATCTGGACTACTTCAAATAATTCAAGGTCTTTTGGGCTTAGGGGTTTATATTAAATATATCCCTTACCCAGTTGTTTCAGGTTTTATGACCGCTATTGGTCTAATTATTTTAACAACACAAACTTTACCTGTTTTAGGATATTATCCAAAGGAAGATATTGAGCTTGTTAAATCTTTTGAGAAAGAAGCTGAAAATGCATTAGTAATTAAGTCAATTGAGGAAAACTCCAAGAATGATTTAATTGACAAGCAAAGCCTTACTGAAGCTGTAATGAATATTGAAACCCTAGATGAAATTGATATTCAGAATGAATCAAAAGTGCAAGCATCAAAATACGCCTCTGGTGTTGTAGGTGCATTGAGGGTTTTACCTAGGGCAATTCAAAAAATTGATATTGTTGAGCTCCTATTAGCACTCGGGACAATATTTATTATATATGGTTTTAAGAGAATTACAACTATCATTCCAAGCACATTAGTTGGTTTAATTTTAATGACTATTGTAGGTATTTTCTTTACTCCCGGTTACAGACCAATTACTGAAATTCCAAGTGGTTTTCCAATGCCACAGTGGGGGATTTTTACAGAGATTAGTTTTGTAGAACTATTACCGTATTTTTTTACAGCTTTGACTTTATCATTATTGGGGACTATCGATTCACTCTTAACAAGTGTAGTTGCTGATAATTTAACTAAAACTAGACATAAACCTAACAAGGAATTAATTGGTCAAGGTATAGGAAATAGTATATCCTCTATTTTTGGTGGACTTCCTGGTGCAGGAGCTACTATCAGAACTGTTGTTAATATAAACTCTGGTGGGGTTACTAGAATCTCTGGTATGATTTCGAGTTTGGTTCTTTTATTTATTATTTTAATTTTCAGTTCCATAGCTTCTAAAATTCCTGCTGCTGTTTTAGCGGGAATTCTTGTAACTGTTGGCATCAGTGTAATGGATTATAAAGGCTTGAGAGCATCTAGAATTTTACCTAAGGATATTAAATTTAAAAAATTTGGTATTAGTTCTGAAGTAATAATTATGTTCACTGTAATGTTATTGGCGACTTTTTGGAATCTAGTTTACGCTGTTGGAATTGGACTTTTGATTGCTTGTATTTTCTTTATGAAAAAAACTGGTGACTCAATGTCAAAACTTTCAAGCTTAATTCTCTCCTCAAAAGAGAAATTGAATGATAAAACTGAACTAGTTGATACTAATGGAGATGGTAGCCCTAATATTGCAATTAAGCAAATCAATGGGCCCTTATTTTTCGGCTCCTCAGATTCATTTCAGAAATTAGGCTCAAATATTCCGGATTCTGTATCTACTGTTTTGTTTAAATTAGATGGAATGAATTATTTAGATCAATCAGGTTTTTATGCTATGGATGAAATGATTTTGAGCTTGGAAAAACAGAATAAAAATATATATTTTAGTGGTATAGAAAGTCAGCCTAAAATTATGTTTGAAAAAATGGGATTTTACAATAAAGTCAAAAATGAACAGATTTTTGATAATTATCAAGACTGTATAAAATTATTAAAGAAATAGTTCAAATTAGTGCTATATGAAACATTATATTTTTTGCATTTTACTCTCACTTTTTATTCTGTCGTGTGACAATTCAACTAAAATCAGATTAACTAAACTTGAAGGATCTCCAGCTTACGAAACTGCCAAACTTGAAAACAATAGTATAGACTTTGATGATAAAGACCACCTTTTCCAATTTGATGTCATTGATTATGAACTAGGAAAGCAAACCGAAAAAGAGTTTGGTTTCGATTTAGCAAATTCCGCAAAAGGTCAACACATTCATTTCATCGTAAATAATGGACCTTATTCTGCTTTTTATACCAGTGAGTTCAATAAGAAATTAGAAGAAAGTAACAATGTAATTTTGGCATTTTTGTCGAGATCATATCATGAGTCGGTAAAAAATCCAAATGCTTTTTTTCTCACACAAATTGGTGAGGGTAAGAAAATTGACCTAACAAAAAATTTTCTATTCTACAGTAGGCCTAAAGGAGTATATAAGGGAAAGGATACTGAAAAATTATTACTGGATTTTTATTTAGTTAATACAAATATATCGCCTTCAGGGAATAAGGTAAAAGCGACTATTCAAGATACAGAATTCATAATAGACGAATGGGCTCCATATTATATTGAAGGTTTACCAAAGGGAGAAATCTCTATCAAACTTGAGCTTATTGATCAAATGGGTGAGTTAATTGAAACACCATTTAATCCTTCAATCAGATCAGTTACCCTTGAATAATAAATAAAATTTAAAAATTAAAAAAATGGCATTAAAAACTAAAATTTTATCAAAAGATCAACAGCAAGCTTTAAGTCCAAACGACTCTCTTAATCAATTAAAATTGGGAAATGAAAGATATGTAAATGCTTTATTTAATGAAATTGATATAAGTAGTTTAAGAGACGATAGCCAGTCAGGACAAAATCCTCACGCTATAGTTTTATCATGTATTGATTCAAGAGTAGTGGTTGAACAAGTTTTTGATCAAGCCCTTGGAGATGTTTTTGTTGCTCGTGTTGCTGGTAATTTTGCAAACACAGATATTGTAGCAAGTATGGAGTATGCGTGTAAGGTAGCAGGAAGTAAAGTCATAGTTGTACTAGGTCACGAGGGTTGTGGCGCAGTTAAAGCTGCATGCGATAATGTTGAATTAGGAAACATAACTTCACTTTTAAGTAACATTACCCCAGCGGTTAATGCTGTAAAAAGTTCTGTTTCAGAACCTCATGACAGTGGAAATTCAACTTTCGTAAATGCTGCTATTAAAGAAAATGTTACCCAGACTATAAATAAAATTCGCGAAATGAGTCCAATTTTAAGTTCACTGGAGGAAGATAAAGATATTATTATTGTTGGAGGAGTTTATAATCTTGCCAGTGGTAAAGTAGATTGGCATTGAAATAGTGAAATTATAAAGTCTTTCTTTCCTTTAAAGAAAGATTAATTCTGCCAAAATTAAACTACTTTATTGAGGGCGAATTTATGCTTTAAATTATTATCCCTTTTTAAATAAATAAAAATTGATTTTTTATTTTATCGCTATTTAATTGAAGGTAGTTCAAATTTTTATAACAATTTAATGATGTAAATTTTTTATTTTGAAATAAAATTATCCAAATATATTTTGGTAGGATCAATTATAGTTTCGCTATCTGGTTCATCAAAACCGGGTAATTTCTGATCACCACTTTTATATTCCTGAATTTTCCTTTTCATTCTATATTTTCCAGTCCTAAATTCAATCCTATTGGGGTATAGGTTTTCTAAAAAATCAATTTTAATTTTTTTATTAAAGTCTCCACTATTTACCTCAACAATGTATAATTTAAAATTAAATTTTATTTTAAATGAATTCCACTCATTTTTTGAAATAAAAAACTGTTTAATTAACTTATTTGATGAGGTTTTTAAATCTACTTGACCATTTTTTTTAAAATTTAAACTAATAATAGCTCTACCAATTTTATTATTAATATCAATATAGAATTCTTCATTATTTAAATCTTTAACCATTATGTCAAAAGACAACTCCCTTTTTTTTGGGTCGATCATTCTAACTGCTTTGGCGTAATCGTATGGATCCCGATCGGTTAGACATAAAGAATACCCTGATTTTATTGGGTTTTTTTTAATTTTTACTGGACACCATTTAGGGGAATAAATGTTCCAATATCTTAAAGCCATATCTGCTGAATTATTATCAAAACTATCATTAATCTCTCCTGTGAAAGATCTGGTGATTGGTACTGGAATCTTTGAAATCCAAATATCTTCTTTATTTACTGAGTAAACTACCCACAGATCATCACCAGGGGGATTACCGTTTCCTTCAATAATCCCCCTTACATATTGAGGCCCTGGTCTTTTCTCTATACCCCAATACCTTTTTATTGGGACTTCTCCATGGATAACGGCGAGTTCATTAAAATTAATTCCATCTATACTTGTTGCAACTGCCAAGGGATGTCTATTCTTATTATTAGTTGGATTATATACAAGTGCAAACTGATTATTTTCTAATTTTTGCCCCCATATTTTTGCCCCACCATATTTAAGGGTTTCTGACTTACGAGGTTCCTTCCATGTTTTTCCTCCATCTAAACTATATGTGGTCATTCTTGATTTAAATAGTCCAATTTTGGTAGAATCAGAAATACTATAGAAACTAAATGCTTTTTGTCTTTCATATGGTAAATAAAATTTTTTAGAATCTTCTGAAAGATAGTCTTCCTCCCACCATTGTATCCTTTTAACGGGATCATTCAAAAATGAATTACATGCTTCAATTAATTTCTTATCTTTCGATGAATCTATCATTGGGTAAGATATGTTTCCCTTCCAAGTTTCATTAATTCTGACAAAATAAATAGGTCCAAAAGTAAAATCTTCTTTTACTTCCCTTACTACTCTTCCAACTCCATTGCCATCATTACCTCCGTAGTGACCAAAAACAAGAAACTTTCCGTTAGGAGCAACATAAAAACCCATTCGTTGATGCATAATTTGGTTTTTAACGTCTACATATTTTTCAGATTTTTCATAAAAAAAATAAACTGGAAAAATAACTTTCGGTTTTTCCCAATTTATTCCGTCTCGAGATTTAACTAAAAAAGTTATTCCTGGGTCAGAGTGCTCACCCATTGGGGTTGAAAGATATTGACACCAAAAAAAACCCCTCCAATATGCAAGCATTGGAGCGTGATTGTAAGTCCATCCAATATTA
>MDTD01023681.1_pt1 | contig 10674 bp, 6 predicted proteins | sample 811221 | NCBI WGS metagenome assembly MDTD01 (sample SAMN05326646, study PRJNA326480) | marine metagenome | isolation source: seawater | place: Pacific Ocean: South West | collected 2011
AAGTCTCGAAAATATGGGTTAACTGGGAACTGCTGAGACCATAGAGGTGTGCCACGACTGCATCCAGTTCATATATCATGCCGTCTTTCGCATCCCGATCAAGTGGGCCGAACTCCACGCCAACGGCCTCTGCCCATACAGCATACCGATCATCGACTGCAGCGAGGCGTCCAGATAGCTCAACTGTGCGTTGCCATAGTGGATTTGATCGTTCGGGCCTTGGAATGGGCAAGGCGTTGAAGATATGGAAATTCATGTGGATTTCCACAAAGCAGCGCGAATACCAATCAAGCGGGATGGAACAAAGGACTCCTAACAAATAGGCTTCGTCTTTTTGGTCACCTCTAGGCCATACAAGTACCGGCGCGGTGTTTTGAGCGACCACGCCCGGAGGCAATAGCGCAGCCCTTGTAGTTCTTGTATCTGTTGCTCGTGATACGTCACGAAACGCGATTCGAGGATAGAAACAGGGTAACGTGCTTTCGTCCTTTGCCCAGACTTCATCAAACTTAGAGAAAGCAGAGCGGGAGTTGCGATTGGCACGTTCCCGTTTCGCTTGAAGATGACTCAGCATGATGCCTGGCTTTGCCCAAGCATAGTACACACCATTATCCGGTTCCCAGATTTCGAAGGTGGCTCCCTTAAATACAGGTAGCCACCCTGATTCAGGGGTCTCTACCAATTCCATATATTTCTTATCGTTTGTGGCGTGTAGCTCAGCATATGGTAGTGCTTGCCAGTCATCGGTGTCTTCTTTATGCAAATTCGGTGATTGACGCATTTGACTAAACGCTTCTGCCGCCTCTTCATCTGGCAGCAAGGGAAGGGCCGCTGTGTCCGTCCAACTTAATACGTCTTTTAGTTTAAAGTGTAGCGGTTCGCGCTGTATACCCGTTACATAGCGTTCCATATTGCGATATGGACCGCGCATTGGTAATTCTGTTTCAAGTTTAGGTTCCTGCTTTTGCAATGCAATGAGTGCAATAGTGTAACGGTGTTCAGCTTCGTCAAAGACCCAACCGCCTGTATTTCTAAAGAAAGTCAGGTCAGTGAAGATACCTGTTTCAAACACCGCTTTACGAAAATCAGATGCCCCTTTAGTAGCAAATACAGATCGAGGCATAACTATTCCTATATAACCCTCAGGTCGATGAATTAGGTCCCAGAAGCGCCACACAAACCCTTTGTATAAATCCGGGTCGCCTGTACCCATACCGGCAAACGGGCCGGTAACTAGTACACGCCGAAGTAGTTCGATTTCTGCCAGTTCTTGATCGTATTGCATGACCAGATCTTGGCGTTTGTTTCGCCACTCTATTCTCAGACTTTCTTGCTCTCCCTGATGCATGGAATGCAACCCTGGGATGTATCGCGCCCAGAAGCGATCTTCTTCCAATGTGGCTTCTTTCCACGGTGGATTGCCAAGTATGACGTCGAACCCCGAACGCTTCCGCAGAAAAACCTGTGGAAAAGCTATCGGGAAATGAAATGGATGAATGGCCTCCAGTAAGACTTTTGCGTTCTGGTAGGCATCTGAACTGGTAATGGAGGATAGCTTAGCAAGCCAGTTTACAGGTTCACCAAGGGCAATGCGGTGCTGTAAATCTTTGTCGAGACGTGAAGCTGTCAGAATGTCAAACAGAGCCGCCTGACCGTCGAGGGCTTCCTGTGCCTCGGCATAGGCTTCGCGAGCACGTTCGATTTCCGATGCATCGGCATCGGCCAGCTCGCCAATCTTGGCCAGATGCTTTTTTGCATCGCCAAGAAGCCCCTTTGCGGAGAAACTAAAGAGTGGTGCCGATTCAGTGGTTAACAGATCATGCGCTTCTTCCAGCGTTGCTATCCCTACCAGGGAATTGCCGCAGACAAGATTATAATCGAGCAGAGATAGCGGTAATCCAGGCACAAAAGTATGTATCCAGATGGAGAGTCGTGACAGATCAACGGCCATTGGGTTCACATCAACACCATATATGCATCGCCTGGCAATCTGTCGGCGTAGCAACAGGGTGTCTTCAATCTCCAACCGACCGCCATAGTCTTCAATTACATCTTTGGCACGTTCCCGCAGGCGGGTCAGTTCATCCGTTACTTCAATCAAGGCCCTCTCAGCCAGATAGGTTGCGAATCGGCGCTCTATGCGGTCAATCGCTGCGACCAGAAAATGTCCTGACCCCATTGCAATGTCGGCTACACGGAAATCAAAGAAAGCCTCTCCCGCCGCCCGGTCGTCCAGTATGTCGAGCCGGGAAAGGTGGTCATCCAATGCTGGTTCAAGGGCCTGGTCCAGCAAGTGTTCGACGGCAAAATGCTTGGTGTAATACGATCCGGTGGATTTACGCGCACCGGAAGCGTTATGTAGATAGATATATCCTTGTTTTACAACAATATTTTTCTCATTCTGTACCGGCACATATAATCCATCAGCATTGAGACCCAGGTCTGTCTGCGCAACGGATAATTCACTTTGAAGCAGTCCCTCATATATCGTGCCAAATTCACGTACACTCAGACTTCGGAAGTCAACGGACCCTCGTATGCCATCTGGAGAATCTTCGATGAGAAGATCACGAAGCACCGGACCAAATTGCTGGTCTGTCAGTTTAATGCTTCGCAAGGCTGCGCCTATGGGAGCTGATTCAGGATTAGATGCAAACAAACCGCCGTTATAGGGTGGAATACCCCAGGCATGGTGTCCTTTATCAATGGCGTCAAAAAGATTCTGTATTTCCCGCCACATCGTATCCCATTCATCAAACGGGATATTTTCCTGCTCCATGCGGAGCAACTCCTGGGATCGTTGGTTGAGTGACCGGGATTTGTAAGCCTGGTTGGTTTTATAGGGCAGCAGATTCTTGTCTTCTGCGTAGGCAATGAAAAGAAGCCGAAAAAGCAAGGTGAGAGCCATCTGGTAGGTCTCATCCAACTGGAATTTCGTGGGGTCTTCCATTTCTCTTGCTTGCGCAATTGATTGTGCAAGCTGTGGAATGACATCACTGTAAATACGTTCCCGCAAGCGACTTCCCAAGTCTGCGGAGTAATTAGCAGAATCGGAGAGAATTTGCTCAAAGGTTCCTTTGGGCAATAATGAGCCTGCCGAAAATAGTAACCAGAGATAACCAGACGTGTCATCGGACAGCAAATCAAGGTGTAATTGCACGTAGGTTTCGGTTCGGCCACGTTGCCCCACACCCACACCTGCCTGTACCGGGTACAGGCGCACAACGCCATCCAGCATCACTACGACATAGGGTAAACGCTCTTTATCAGCTCTAGCCAATGCATAGGCAATAGGTGAAAGATTGGAAAAGCGTTCGTTGGGTAAGTCAATCGATTCTGAGCGATCCAGAAATAACCCAATGGCTACCTTGGTATCTTGAGATACCAATACTGAGACAGGCCCTGAGACATTCCGTATCTCATAGCCCAGCGAACGTAGGAGAGGCTGGCCTCTTTGAGATAAGAGTTTTTTGCTTCTGTGAACCGCATCATGCCAATCTTCACGCAATGGCACCCCATTTTCCAGCTCATGGGTCGCAAGCAGCCCTTCGTTAACCAAACCTGGAATTGGTGACCCAATTTCAGGCAGTGTGTCCTGAAGTAAAGAGAATACCCGGTGGCGATTCGGCTCCTGCAACGCAGTCAGGCATATGCGTTCTACCTGATCTGATTGTAAATCGTGGTATACCGGAGGGGATTGACCTGCTGGTCCACAAATCGATGCTAGTTTGTCATCGTTATAGAGTGCAACTAAGAGCAGCGGTACAGGGCGACCACCAAGGCGACTTAACCAAGCGGACCGCATATCCGTTGCTGTAGGTCGGTTGTCACTTCTTACCACCGCAACTTCGAGGCCATAGGCTCCTTCACCCAAAGCCAAGCCAATAGCTTTAAATACGTTATCCTGTGAAAGAGAAAAAGGTCGAAGGCCAGAATCCTGAAGAAAAGTCATGTTATTAATCTCATTGAGCAATGTTTAAGCATAAAACAGCAAATTGCTTGGCAATGATACAGTAAACAAGCAATTATAGATGTAAGGTTCAACGAAGTAAGGTTCTGAGTTTTAAGAATTCTAATAGATAATGGTAATTTGGGCACTTTGACCTTCACATTTTCTTCTTAACACATTGTTTCTACTATATGCTCTTAAGGATAATTGTTTATTCTCTTGTACGCTTGGATGTCAGCGCTGTTTATCGATACAAAGTTTTAATTTCAATTTAGCAAGAGTCCTTTCGCCCTTCTACATCAGCTATTCGCTGGCCACGAGGATAGTCAGCATGCAGGTGGTGCTAGCGTTCTGGGACATTGGCTTTGAGCGCTAGAAAAGCGGCAATTGCTGGTGTTGGGATTGCATGAGCTGCCAGTCAGAGTCGGTGGCGGCATGATCCAGCCATTGCTGGACATAGGCAACCGGGCCGCCGCTGGAATTTACGTCGTCCTGCGCGAGGTAATGCGAGCAATAACCTGTTGAGGTGATGGGCAGTGGCTCTCTGGCGCGTATATCGAGATGGGCCAGGGCCGTGCCGTAATGCTCTCGGAAGGATTTGAAGGCTTCTGGCTTATAGGTGATGGCGATGGTGATACCCTGCCAGGTGAGTGTGGCATGCTGCATGATTGACTCCTGTTCTGCGGGATGATGAAGGGGGCCTTGCGGCCCCCTTTTGCGTCAATATTCACTGGCCAGCAGGATGGTCAGGACGCGGGTGGTGACATCCGGGTTTGCCGGGTCGTCGCTGCCATATTTCAGCCGGTTATCGTAATAGTCGATCTTCCAGAAGATTTTTTCGCCTCCATAGGTGAAGCTGCCAAAATCATGCTCGCCATAGGGGTCATTATCTCCGGTGAAATCGTCGTAGTTTTTGACTATCGCGCATATTTCCGCGATCTGCAGGGGCGAGTAGGCCATGATGCCCTGCGTCATGTAGCATTTATTATTTCCGGTGCCGTATCCCAATGCCTGGCGAAACTGGTCATTGAGCTGGGCGATACGCTGTGAATCTGGTGTCTGTGTCATGGTTGACCTCCGTTAGTTGCGTGTTAACGGAAGCCCTGTGGGTGGAGAGCAAGACGCGCTGTCACCCGCCACACGGTCTGGTGCGGGCAGTGGATTGACTGCGCGGCGCTTTGCACCAGAACAGGCGCTGGGAACACGCCCGGCGGAGGCTCACCGGCATCAGACCACCTGTCCCGGCGTCTTTGCCGCACAGATGACCCGTCCAGCGCGGGGATGCTTGCAGGTACCGGGCCACTATGCTATTGGCTCCTTAAAACCAGACAGGAGCCTGCCTTGAGCCAGTTAACCGACCAATGCATCGAAATATTGCAGAAAACCAACGATGGGGATGATTTAGACCCGAATCACCTGAAACTGGTGGAGATGGCCGTCAATGGCCACCTCAACGAGAGAGGGGAAAAGGCGCTGGAAGAACTGCTCGAACAGGTACGCAGTGGCTATCAGAAGCCCTGGTTTCATGACATCGAACATCTGACCATCGACCAGGAAGGTTTTGTCTATTGGCGCGGCAAGGAAGTGGAGCATTTCAATCTTCCCTGGGGTTACTCTGAAGAAGGCAAACAGTCCGCCGAGGAACTGGCCGCCCGCTGCCGTCACCTGGAATGCCTGGGGGCCGATGCCAATGTGAAAAATGCCGTATGGAGCTGGAAGGAATTCGCTGACCGGGAATGCGACGAGCCGGACATCTGACCGGCCTCACCTACCGGTGAAAAAAAGAAAATCCACAGCCACATGGGGCATGTGAGGTAGATAAAGCACTATATCGGTTTTATTTTTTGACTTTTATTACCCAGCCGTTACGGTGTTTACCCATAATTAACCAGGGAGACACTTATGGCCATTGTAACCGCCTATCAACCGTTCAATCAGCCTGCTGAGATGGCGATTGATTATGTCAACGATCTCAATTCACCTATCAGTTACGATGCCACCGGCAATACCGTAACCCGTGCCACCTGGCAGGCCATATCGGGTGATTATCAGACGCTGGTGGGGAATGTTAACTATAGTGGGGATTACTTCACCTCGACCGGCACACTGACCGGCTATATCGAGCAGGATGCGACCGGTGCGCTGGAATACTCCATCGGCAACGGCTCTTTCTCCTTCCAGGATTACCTGGCCTATACCAATAATGCAGACGCTACCGGGCTTCAGGCTGCCGTTTTCAACGCTGCCGATACCTTTATCGGCTCTACCGGTGCTGATACCATGCTCTCCTATGGCGGTGATGACATCATCTATGGTGGCGGCCAGCTCATCGCTACCGTAGACGGTAACGATCAGCTCTATGGTGGTGCCGGTAATGACCAGCTCTTCGGCAATGCCGGAAATGATTACATTCTCGGTGGCGATCATTATCTGGATGCAACGGATGGAGCCGATAGCCTGTATGGCGGGCTGGGCGATGACACGATCATTGGCACCGGCGGGAACGACTATCTTGTCGGGGGAACGGGCGATGATGTCTTCGTCTTCAACGGCAGTCATGGATATGACACGATTGCCGATTTCACCCAGGGCGATGTGTTATCCATTCAGGGTTCATCCTATACTGTCCTTTCAACAGACGGCTATCATACCGCCCTTCAGTTTGATAATGGCGCTGGGGCGCTGATGCTCTGGACGACACCGGATGAACTGGATGCCAGCGATTTCTATTTCTGGGGGTAGGCGGCTTTCAGAATAAGGCGGGCTGATCCATACGGTGCTGCGTGGCGGCGAACTCTTCCTGTGTCAGGTGCGCGAACATATCATGCTGCTTGCCGCCTTTATCGCGCAGGGCTTCGGCCTGTGCCAGCCGGTGCAGATTCTCCACGACCGTCAGCAAGGCTGACTTGGGCATGGCATCCAGTGCCAGCGCCTCCAGCTCGGCCTGCAGCCTGACCAGATCACAGTCGCGCAGCTCCTCCAGCGCCTGATCGACTTTACGTTCGGCGCGGCGGATGGCGGGTGTCTTCTTGGTTTGAGCAGATGGCATGAAAACGTCAATACTTCTCGCAAGCCAAGTATGGGCTTGCTGTTTGCGCTCAAGCGCCGCGCAGGCTGCGCGCCTCAATGGCGCTAGTCGTCGCTACGCTCCTCCATATCCCGATCTTGAGACAATTTGGATATAGCATAATCCGGTATGACAGAAAACCCGGAAAAGAAAATGACGGCCTGCGCCGCCATTCCTTTTTCTTTTCACCCGTCTTAGTCTTCCAGGTCTGGCTCCGGCACTGATTCCTGGCTGAATTCCTGCTCCAGCTCCATCTGTGATTGCTGCTCGATGGTGGCCTGCATGCTCTGCTCCAGCTCATCCAGCGGCGGGAGCTGCGCGACAAATTCCTGCATGAGCTGATAATGCGCATCCCCTGCCCCATCCGCCGGGACAAGGGAGCTGGCATCACCTGCTACTGGCTCCGGTGGCAAGACCGACTGCTCTGGCAGTTCCGGCAGGGATTGTTGCGGCTCATCGGGCTGTGGCTCATCGGGCTGCTGTGTCCACACATAGGGGCGCAGGACTTCCGCTGCATCCAGCGCGGCTGCTTCCCGTGCGCCTGCCTCCTGCTCAGCCTCTGCTTGCGCAATCTGCTCCAGTTGCTCCTGCCAGGCATGCCGCCAGCCCAGCGCGATCTCCGGCTCATCCCAGCCCGCATAAGGGTTTTCCGCGAAACTGCCATCGGCATTCATGGGATAGATGGGCACGGCAATATGCGCATGCGCCTGCAGTTGCCCGGCAACGGCATAGAGCTGTGGCTCGCCTGCCCTTTCCTCCGGCAGCCAGGCAGCATCTACGATAATCTGGTGCTCCTGTATTTCACCCCAGGTGAAGGGATGGTCAGGGTCAACAGCATGTGCATCATGCAGCACATAATGCGCCAGCAGGCCGTTATCGGTAAACTGGCTGCTTGCATAATCCTGTACCCATTGATGCTGCTCCTCGATGCTGGCATCCTCCGGCAGATCAATCACCAGATGATGCTCGGCCAGCGTGTAGGCAGGCCATTCGCCATCCGGGTCATTGGCCTGCATGCGCTCAACCAGCTCCAGCGTCCAGAGCTGATCCGGCTCGGCAACGCCTTCGGGCAGCAAGGTCTGTCCGCCCTCCGTGCTGAAATTGCCGATATAGAAGGCTTCGGCGGCAGCCTGCAAGGTCACGCGCGTATCCGGCATCTCTTCCACCAGTGGCAGGGAGAAGCCCTCTTCTTCCACCTCCGTTGCGGCGGCGGCATCCGGCACCAGCGCATTTCCCAGACCGTCTACCGCCCGGCTGAGCAGGGAGTCGTCTTCCGGCTCCAGGCTGCCGGTGCCGGTGCCCTCAACACCCCATTCGCGCTGTAGCCCTTCCCAGGATTCGCGCATCTGCTGGGACATATCCGCCGGGTTCTCCCACATGGGATGCACCCTGCCCCATTCCCCCTGCGGATTGACGCTGGTATCAAGCTCACGCATCGGGGAAAACACATGCGCATGATAGGCCACCTGGCCGTTCTCATAGCCCATATGGATGGCATAGTCGGCGATCTGCCCCTGATCGGCCAGCGTCTCGTTCAGATGGGCTTCCACCAGCAATTGCAGCTCATCGGGCGGCAGATTGGGCAGCGTCAGCACCGTGCTGGTGGCCAGGATTGCGCCCCCCTGTTGTTCGGCTTGCTGCGCCGCTCCGACCAGGCTGCCCCAGAGCTGGGAGCGATCTTCTCTCACCCACTCCGGGAACTCCGGCGGGGCGACTATGCCCTGCGCCACTACATCGGCGCGGTGGGTGTGGTCATATATCTCGCGCCCATAGGACGGCGAGAGGCTGGTACCGGTTTCGCGGGCAATCTGGTTCAGCAGATGATCGACTGCCACCACCTCCCCTGCTCCTGTGGTAGGCAAGGCACCGGACTGGCCCCTGGCTGCATCCTCGCGCAGCAGGTGCATCTGGTAACGCGGCATTTCCGGCCTCTCTACTGATAGGCCGCGATCAAACGCCCACTGTGCCGGTTCCAGCCGTGCGCCGCCCGGCTGGAACTCCTCCAGGTGGCGCAGCCCACGCGCGGCTGCCGGGTCAAACAGCAGCACGGATGGCTCATCGAGGAGCTGGCCCCATTCCTCGCTGCCCGGCTCCGGCAGGCTGTCGCGGAAATCCTGCCAGGCCTCGCGCTGATTTTCGGTGCTAAATTGCGCCCGGAAATCCTGCACCTGTGTCAGCCATTGCTGGCGTAGCGGCTCATTGCCATAAGCTCGCCCCTGCGGCCCTTCCTGGTAGGTTGTCCATTCGGGAACTTCGCGCTCCGACCACTCACCTGAACGGGTAATCCGTTTGAGCGGCGAAAGAATCGTGGCGACCGGGGCATAATGCCCGGTTTCTGCCCGGCGATCCTGGATGGCGATATGCGCCATCAGCCCCTCCTGTAGCAGCGTGCCCTGCACGAACTGCTCCACCAGAGCGCGGTTCTGGGCAAAGTCCAGATCGGGCGGCAAGGGCAGCACCATGACATTGGCCAGCGGTGTGCCCGCCCTGCCCCCTTGTTGCCCGGTATAGCTATTCCACAAATGCTCCGGGTCATCGGCCACGCCATCCTGCACATAACCGGGCAGCATAAGCTGCTCGTAGAGGATGTCGCCGCGATCACTGTAATCATGCAGGCGACCGGTGGCGGCATCCTGCAGGCGCGACCCCATCATCCGGGCAACCGCGCGAATCAGCGAGCTGGTTTGCGCCCTGCCGTCATAATCCGGGCTGGTGGGGTCATCCAGCAGATCGCGGTGCGGGAAGTCCCTGGCTGCCTGCTCCCAGAGCTGGATGCGCGGGGCGATGAGCTGCTGCAGGCGCAACTGGCGCTCTATCGAGTCATCCTCCTGCAGTAGCTCGTCTACGATATAGTCAAACGCGCCCCAGGCCAGCGTGCTGAGCAGCCAGCTTCGTGGATCACGGGCTGACCGCAGGACGGCACGCCCGATAGAGCGCGGACTGGCATTCGGGATGGTAGGGACGCGGCTGTTACGGCGTTCCGGTAGAGGTGGCATGATAGTGTTCTTTCTGCATGCAGGGCATGCGCTAGGCTTGTGAAAAGAGAAATGGTTTACTTGTCGTCATCGGGCATGGCTTCATCGATGGATACCACCGAGATGGCCCTTGGCACCTGTGACGGCGGCGGGGGCGCATAGGATTCCTGCGCCTGGCTGACAAGCAGCGACGGATGGCGATTGAGGATCATCAGCTCCTCGATCAGGGCAACCAGCATCACCAGGTATTGCAGGATCAACTTGGTTTTATCTTCTTCTGTGAGGCTCAATTCCTGGCTGGCATCGACCACCATGAGCGCCTGCTGCGCAGCGGGGAGCTGCTGCGGGAATAACACGCGCAGGATGGCGGCATTGCTGGCTTGCCAGCGGCGGCCATTCTGAAAGACAATGCCCTCAACGGCATAAGTGGGCCGCCCGCCCTTCTGAAGCTGAGTGAAGGTCCAGGGCGGGATAATGAAATCCGGCTTGGAGGTGCCGCTCAAGGCAAGCTGCCCGGTGCGGTCTACCGTCCAGCTCTGGCGCGTCTGCTCGGCAAAGCCGATCAGCGTGCTGGCCCATTGATTCGTCACCGGGTCGCCATTGGCCAGAAATACCTTGGTATTGAACAACCCCAGCAAGGCATCGGCGGCATCTTTTTCCATGTGGCCGATTTTGGCGTAGAT
>MDTD01061022.1_pt1 | contig 10673 bp, 6 predicted proteins | sample 811221 | NCBI WGS metagenome assembly MDTD01 (sample SAMN05326646, study PRJNA326480) | marine metagenome | isolation source: seawater | place: Pacific Ocean: South West | collected 2011
GGAGCCAGTTTTCCAGCCTATCCGTATGGTTGGCCAATATTGATGTATCTGGCGAGCCGTTTAGTTGGAGAATTCGTTGAAAATTCTGGAGCCCTTTTAAACCTGCTCGCACTATTAACTTTTGGATTGGTTCTTCTTGAAGTCGTTCGAATTGGTTTGGGGAAGCCTGATAAAGAGAAATTAAAAAATTGGATGATGGTGGCCTTGGCAGGTCTTCTCGTAACATTGTTCAATCCTACTTTTGTCCAAAAGCTTGTGCTGACTGCCTATTCGGAAACTTCAACCTCCGTAACGATTGCACTGGCCGGTGTACTAGCCTGGATGATGGTAAACGCTCTGGCAAATAAAGACCCTCAAACAGCAATGCATTTAGCTTGGCAATCCGCTCTAACATTGGCGGTGCACATAAATTTACGTCAGGCTAATCTCGTTCTGTTTGTGATCTTAATCATTTCGATCCTAATAATTGGACTTCGTGACTCCAGGATCGATTCAGCGGCGTTAATCAATCGTGTCATAATCGTGACCATCCCTCCGCTACTGGTTTATTTTACATGGCGGTTCCATGTCACCGGGCACCTCAGCGGCGCTGAGTTTACCATACGCCCGTTCGAAAATTGGCATACTGACATTATTCCTGAAATCCTAATCGCTATGCTTACGGTAGCGTCTAAGAAAGGCGTTTACTTCCTGGCAGTTGCAGTAATTCTGATATTTGGTATTAGGGGACTGTGGCGAATGGAAACGTCGCTAAATAGATTAGCTGTCCTGGCAAGTGTAATGTTTGTCGGCTACAACGCTTTTCTCTTTTTTACTTATGTTGCGGCATTTGGGAAATCAGATGCTCTCCGGGTTGCTTCTTATTGGCGCTATAATATTCACGTAGGACTGTATGTGAGTATATTTTACACCTACGGTCTGGCACTAGTTTATAATAAAATTCAGTTCCTAAAAGCGTGGCATAAACAGTTTGGCATAGCTGCAATTTTAATTCTGTTAGTTACACCACTGATTTTTGCTAAAAAATTGCGGTTTGATCACGAGGGCCGAAAACCATACTTTCAGATGGTTGCTCGGGACATGAAGACCGAACTTCCCAGGGGCGCGCGTTATTTTATTGTTGACCCTAAAGGTAACGGTGAAGTTGGCGTAATAACGAAATTTAGGATCGGAAATTCAGCCGCTTATATGGGGGTGATGAGTGCGTTTCACCCATCTAATGCGAAAGCGCTTAATAACAGACTTAAAAACAACAAGTCAGAATTTGTCCTTATCCACTCTTCCTTTGAAGATATGGCCACAATTTTTAGTTTGCCAATATTACCTGACCATTCTTACTTGTTAAAGAAATCCGCGTCGGGTTGGGTGCAGGTTCGAACATGGGTAGAAGTAGATAGACTCCCAAGGCAATAAAACCTGAATTTTTAATTAGTGCTCGTAAATTGCGATCGCCGAAAAAGGTTTACAAGCCCTTGCTCTGATCTAGACTCTTGCCTGCCACGCAATATATTCCAGATCATTTTAAGAGGTCGGTAAGGGCGCCTTATCCAGGAGACAATATAAAACAAAATTACACCAAAGCTCCTCAAGCATTTGAGCTCACGGTCCGAAAAATGTTCGCTATAGGAAATAGTGGATGACGGGTCAGCGTAAGACCTTAGGCTATCATAATACTTATCATCCATTTTGAATCTATTTTTACCCGAGATTTCGCCAAATAATTCTGATCCTGGATATGGCGAAAATGCCCATACGCTGACATCAAATGCCCCGGCCAACGCCATACGCACAATAAACCAGTATGACTCACATACCTCCCTAAAAGTCTCCCCCGGGAATCCAAAGATAATATTGCACTTGATATTCATACCGTTTTTTGTCGCCTCGGAGATCGAGCCAATGACGGAGTCGGGGTGGATTTTCTTTTTAATACGCCTGAGCACCGCTGGCGAGCCGCTCTCAGGGGAATAGGACATGTTCCGACAGCCCGACCAATACAGCAGTGACGCAACTTCACCGTCGATTGCTTCCGTTCGCGTCCCGCTGGGAAGCTGCCACGTAAAGCTCAACCCACGTTCTTCAATCTTCCTACAAAAATCAACGATCCACGATTTTTTTACGATCGCGGTAAGATCATAAAAATCGAAATTTTCAGCGCCATATTTTTTCTGATAAAACTGCATTTCATCCAGGAGTAAATCTGGGTCCCGCGGAATCCATCGTGTTGTCCACATAGATGGATTTGAGCAGAATGTGCACTGGTACGGGCATCCACGACTGGCCATCATGGGCATTGATCGGCCTCGGTTGACACCAAACCCATACCCTCTATCAAGATAATTTTCTATCGGAACAAGGTCCCAAGCGGGCCAAGCAATCTTATCCAGCTCCCGCTTGCGAGGACGCCGTTCATTTTGCACAACTTCACCTGATGGGGAGACATATGTAATACCACGTATTTTGGGCAGTTCTAGCGCCCCATCAACATATGCCCGTGCAATCTCAACAGCGGTTTCTTCACCTTCTCCCAGCAGACCGATATCAAGACCCGTATCCTTCATCGTTTGTTCCGGCATCGCGGTGATATGCTCACCACCACCCAGCAAAAGCGCATCTGGGAACCTTATACGGATGTCAGTCACCAGATCCCGGCACGTTGGCCATTCGAAGGAAAAACCAAATCCAACACCAATAATATCGGTATCCGGATCTATCTTTTCAACGGTCTGTTCCGGTGACAAACCATAAAGATAACAATCATGGTCCGCCGGATGCCGGGTATCTAAAGACTCCCCCAAAGCATCAATGAACTGGATCTCAAATCCGGCTTCGCGCAGCGCACCGGCCACATATGCCATCCCCAAAGGCGGCGTGAAAATGGTAGTGATATTGTGAGCAGGCACGACAATCGACGGTCGGATCAGGCAAATTTTGATGGTTGATATGGTTTTAAGCCCTGTGTAACAACATTCGATATGCCACCTATAAAATAAAAACTATAGCGCCTCCAGAAATTCCCGCGTAATACGGACCGCCTCAGCTAACCCGACCCGGTGAACATCCATACCTTCGGGGAAAGCGCCTTTCATTCTGGAGGGCATGGCCTTGTCCAGCATCACGAAAACGCCCTTATCATCCGCACTCCGCACGAGCCGGCCGTAAGCCTGCTTTAAGCGAAGCCGTGTGATCAGATCGTCAAAATTACCACCCTCCAATTCTCGTGAATAAAGCGTCTTCCGTGCTTTGTGAAGAATGGTCGGTCGCGGCCACGGCACCCGATCATAAATTAACAGCCGCAAAGATCGGCCAGGGACATCTACTCCGTCTCGCACAGCATCGGTACCCAAAAGGCAGGTGTCGGTCTCAGCGCGGAAAATATCCACCAAGGTGCCCGTATCTAGCGGATCTATGTGCTGCGCCAGCAGGTGGAGATGATTAAGCTCCACATCGGCCACTAACCGCTCATAGACACTTTTGAGCCGCGCGATAGAAGTAAACAGACCAAGCGCACCACCGTCTGACGCCAATATTAACTCCCGGTAGGCTGACGCGAGCTGACCGATATCATTCTTATTAATATCGCTGACAACAAGAATCCGGGTTTGCCCCGCATAATCAAAAGGAGATGACAAAAGGGAGCGCTCTCCTCCACCCGGTAAATGGCGAAACCCTGTACGGAAATCCGCAGCGTGCCAATCCAGATCATCATTACCGGTGCCGTCGCGTAATGTCGCTGATGTCACGGCAAAGCCCTGCGCTGTTCTCGCCATGTATCCGGCAAAAGGCTTCATCGGATCTCGCCAATGGCGATGCATTCCAATGTCAAAATCCCGTCCACTAGACCGTTCCACTTCGAAAAAATCAATAAATTCTGGGGGTGTCTCCGTAGCGAGCGCGTCCAGCATGCCGCGCCAGGCTGTGACTTGCAGAACGCACCGACGCTCTAAGCTGCGGGCCACGGCTTCAATACGCTGACGGGTCGACGTTTCTAGTTCTTCTGCCTCGTCCTCCAAACGCGCTAAGAGAGCTGCCACAAGACTCTGAGCTGGTTGAAGGAGGGCTCCCAAACTGTCCGTGAGCGCCGATGCGTGAGCCAGAATTTCTGGCAACGGCGGCGCAGCCTCCGTCTCCAGACCAAAAGGCGTTTTCGAATTGGGGTCCCGGGCATAAACTTGCTGGCGGACGAGGCAGAGAAATTGTTCCGTTGCCCCGTGCGGCATACCATCGGAGAGCCGCTGCAGCCAACCGTGATTGGGGAGGCTGCGGGCCTGGGCGAGAATATCATCAAGATATTCCCGCGATGACTCGTCATCGTTTAGAATATCCTCCATCCGGGCTTTCAAACCCCGTGCTCGAGACGCGCGCCGATCCTCTGCGCCGAGTATCCAGCGACGGAGTTCTGCCGTCTCGCCACCCGTCAAATGCGCCGAAAATGCACTGTCCGCAGCGTCAAATAGATGATGGCCTTCATCAAACACGTAGCGTGTGGGACCCTCACCCTCTGCCCCCAGAGCCAACTGCAACATGACCACGGCATGATTGGCCACCACTAGACGGGCCCGGCGGGCCCGGCGGACTGATTTTTCGATAAAACAGCGGCCATAATGTTGGCACGCGGAATAAATACATTCCCCCCTTGTGTCAGTAAGATCAATGGTGCGCCGGCGGCCAAGCAAATCACCCAGCCAGGCTGGGAAGTCGCCACCAACCATGTCACCGTCCCGGGTCGCAGTAATCCATCGCGCCGTTAGGCCAAGGGTGACCCGATCCAGACCCTGGCTCTGGGCGATCGCATCCTCAAAATTGAGAAGGCACATGTAGTTTTCACGGCCTTTGCGGATTACTGCCCGCAGTGCCTTAGTTGCGGGGTCGGGATAGAGTTTGTCCAATTCCCTATCCAATTGCCGTTGTAGGTTTCGCGTGAATGTGGAAATCCAAACGGGCGCCTCGTTCTTCTCCGCCCAGACACTGGCAGGCGCTATATAACCTAGCGTTTTGCCCACACCCGTACCCGCTTCTGCAATAATGGCTTGAGGGTGCTCCGGTTGCTCTTTTGGCAGAAATGCAAGACCGGCATCGGTGGAATAGGTGGATTGCTCGGAACGGTTTTCGGCCTCGCTCCCAAGCAACTGATCCAGCCGTTCCAGAATTTCCGTGCTGGTGACAGGCTCATTTCCCGGGGACGGCGGCGGCGCCGCATCTTCCCACTCCTTGAGCCGGTTCCATACACGGAACCCGTCCAACGAATGTCCCACCCGTGCTTGTTCTCGCCCCTGATCCAATGCGGCCAGGACCGAGATGCCCCAGGACCAGCCTGACTCCGCCATAGCCCATGCAATGGATCGTGCACTCCGATCGACCTGGGCGAGTTCCCCCAATAGCCCGGCTACAATGGTCAAAAGGGCCCCTGGTGTATCTTCGAGTTTTTCCGGCACATCGATGTCCAACGCGGCAGCGAGGCCCGCTACTGTCGGCAGACAAAATTGTGCCGGCCGTACGAAGGCGAACAACTCAAGCACATCAAAAGCCGTGAAAACCGGACACTTTAGGTGGGAAGCGACGGATTTGGTATGGCAAAGGATGGGTGACATCTTTTGTACCCGCTCAGCCGCCGAACTGTGATCGATTTCAGTCAATTCGCCGTCCGGCGTCAACCACATCACGTGGCGGTGATCAGCCGCAAGCAGCGGCGCATCGGGAAGCCTAATAGGCGAGTCGCCAGAGGGGGCGGGTACGTCCATGGGCGCATCCTAATGCGCTGGGACAAAGAGACCAATACGGAGCATAAAACCGGTGTTGACGGCGAGGAAGCGGCCACTTACGGTCCGCCGACCATCCCATAGAAAAGGGAATCGCATCCCGTGTCTGATCTGAAAAATCTGGCGCAAGACTCCAAGGCCTGGCCCTTCGCCGAAGCACGACAACTGCTGAAACGACTCCGTGGTTGCGCGCCGGACAAGGGCTATGTTCTGTTTGAAACCGGCTATGGCCCGTCGGGATTGCCTCATATCGGTACATTTGGCGAGGTTGCTCGAACCACCATGGTGCGCCATGCCTTTGCGCAATTATCCGACATTCCGACGCGGCTATTTGCCTTCTCCGACGACATGGATGGTCTTCGCAAAGTGCCCGACAATATCCCGGAACAGGAAATGGTGGCGGCCCATCTAGGTAAACCGCTCACCGCCATTCCCGACCCTTTTGGCACTCACGAAAGCTTCGGCCAGCACAATAATGCGCGCCTGCAAGCCTTTCTGGATGACTTTGGTTTTGACTATGAGTTCAAGTCGTCCACCATCGCCTATAAAGCGGGTGAATTCGACGAGACTTTGTTAAGCGTTCTGCGCAACTACGAAAAAGTCATCAATGTAATCCTGCCCACCCTTGGCGAAGAGCGGCGTAAAACCTACTCCCCCTTCTTACCCATCTGTCCGAAAACGGGCCTCGTCCTGCAAGTGCCGGTAATAGAGCGCAACGAAGAAGCGGGCACCATCGTCTATGAAGAGGAAGGTACCCGCACGGAGGTGCAAGTCACGGGCGGCCATTGCAAATTGCAATGGAAAGCAGATTGGGCCATGCGCTGGCGGGCTCTTGATGTGGATTATGAAATGTCCGGCAAGGACTTGATCGATTCTGTTAAGCTGTCTGGCGCCGTCACCCGCCTTTTAGGCGGCACACCGCCAGCGGGCTTTACCTACGAGCTCTTCCTGGATAAAAACGGCGAGAAAATTTCCAAATCCCGCGGCAATGGTCTCTCCATGGAGGAATGGCTCAAATACGCCCCGCCGGAAAGCCTGAGCCAGTTCATGTACCAGAAGCCGACTCAGGCTAAACGGCTGTTTTTTGACGTTATCCCAAAGAATGTGGACGATTATCTTAGCCATCTGTCCAAGTATCCGGAACAAGACCAGAAAGCACAACTTGCAAATCCAGCCTGGCACATTCATAACGGCCAGCCCCCGGTGGAAGACGCCCATCTCTCCTACAATATCTTACTGAATTTAGCTGGTGTGTGTAACTCGGAGGACAAAGACGTCCTCTGGCACTTCATCTCGCGTTACCGACCTGATGCGACACGGGAAAATGCACCTACACTAGACCGACTCACGAGTTACGCTGTGGAGTATTTCCGGGATTTTGTAAAACCGCACAAAAAATATAGAGCCCCCACGGATATGGAACGAGCCGCGCTTGAAGATTTGGCAAACTCCCTGAGTGCGCTGCCGCCGGGCGCGACGGCGGAAGATGTCCAAACCGCGGTATATGCCGTTGGCACGAGCCACGAATTTGATGATCTAAAGAGTTGGTTCAAGGCCCTATATGAGACCTTGCTCGGGCAATCGACGGGTCCCCGGATGGGTTCATTCATTATCCTTTACGGTATTGAAGAAACCCAAATATTGATTGACCGTGTCCTCAAAGGAGAAGATTTGGGTGCAAATTGAACCGTATCCATGGGGGGGCTTACCAAGTTTGCATATCCATTATTTTCCATAAGTCAATGAAAAGCATATCTCCGATAGACCAGCCGCAGCGTGACCGACGCCCACTGTTCGGTGAGCCGGAAATCAACTCAACAAAACCAAAGCAACCGGCACGCAATGCTCCTGAGAGCCCATACGTTGTTTTTGACCCAAGCTCGGTGGCACAATGTCCTATCGCATAGAACAGATCGTCGAGTGTGAAACCTATCTCGGCGAAAGTCCCGTCTGGGACGTGGAAACGGGCATCTTCTGGTGGGTGGATGGCACAGGCCGACGGAAAGGCAAAGATAATATTTTTCGGCTTGAACCCCGGTCGGGCAAGGTCGATGCCCGGGCCATTCCGGACCACGACATCGGGGCTTTGGCAATCCGCAAAGACGGAGGGTTGGTTCTGGCGTTGGATGATGGCTTTTATTTTTATGATTTCGAGAGAGACAATCTTGCCCTCATCACGCCCATTGAGGAGGAACAGCCCCGCACGCGCTTAAACGATGGCAAAGTGGACCGCCGCGGGCGCTTCATCGCCGGTGGTATGGATGATTTGGAGGAGTTAGCAATCTGCGGTATCTGGCGCCTGGATCCTGATCTCAGCACTCATCAAATAGGTGGTGGCATCATTTGCACCAATGGGCCAAGCTGGTCACCGGACGATAAGACTTTTTATATTACAGATACCTTCCAAGACGTCATGTGGGCCTATGACTATGACATCGAGACGGGAGCTCTCTCGAATCAGCGTGACTTTGCCTCAACCAAGGGCCAGGAGGGAGTCTGTGATGGCTCCACGGTAGATTCGGAGGGCTGTGTTTGGACAGCGGAACTCCGCACTGGCGAACTTGTTCGCCGCACGCCCGACGGCGAGGAGGAACGTCGTATTGGCATGCCGGTCAAAAACATTACCTCCGTGATGTTTGGCGGGGCTGATCTGGATGAACTTTATGTCACTTCAATGGCAAGGATAGATCATCCCGGCGCAGGGGCGCATGATGCGTTCGTGACCGAAGATCACCCCCAATTTGGTGCTGGCTCCCTATTTAAGTTGACCGGTCTCGGAATCCGGGGCGTTCCCGAACCCCGTTTTGGAGGATAAATACCGGACAACCCGAGAGCCAGATTTTCACATCTTGATCTGGCGCCTTAAAAAGTTTGAAGTGAGAGGATATTGTAATGGAAAACTCCCTTAAAATTGGACGCATTCGTCCTAAATTTCTGCACAACAAGCCTCATTTCACCAATTTGGTAACCAGCGAAGGGGGCAAAATGATCCATCTCTCAGGACTTGTGGCGTCGACCAAGGATGGCGACCTAGTAGGTGCTGGAGATTTGGCGGCGCAGATGGCCTATATCTACAAGACCATCCGTAAATCGCTTGCTATAGCCGGTGCGACTCCCGCTAATGTGGTGCGGCAACTCGTCTTCGTCGTCGGACTTAAATTGGAACACCAGCCCCTGATCATGCAAGCGATGATGGATTTTTACGGTGACGGCGGGTCAGCCTCTAGTACCTGCGTGGGTGTGGAAGCTCTCCTTGTCGACGGCGCACTCGTAGAAATCGACACCACCGCTGTCGTGGATGTAGCCTAAAGTCACTTTTACTTTGGCCCCTCGATCCTGCAGCACAGCGGAGACCTATCTGAGCCCGGATGCCATCGGCGGAAACTGCCTATACATCTGCTGGGGTTTCTACGGGCTGTGAGGAATGGGCGCCAATCTCCCGAGATGGCGCACCGCCTCGGATGTTTTTGCCGGTGGGCTCCCAAGTACAAATGGGCGCATTCTCCACCCAAATGGTCTTAAATTCACCTGGCACGAAAAACTCAACAAACACAAAGTTTTCTGATCCATCGCATTCAAAGTAGTGATGCTCGCGCTCGTAGTTATAAACAATATCACCTGGTCGCAATCGGTGTGGCTGTTCGTCGGTGTACACAATGCCCTCGCCCGAAATCACATACTGAAAATGCTCAGCATCCTCGTGATAGTGGTTGGAAGCAACGGTGTTCGGGGGATAGATTATCATCTCCCCCGATATTGCCTTGGTAGAAAATAGTTGCGGCGTAACAAAATAAATACGTTTACGGGCATCATGAGTGGAATCAAGCACTGGTTCTTTTGACCAATCGACAAGCCGAAAGCCCGGCGGGGTGTTTGCGAAAGCGGGATCAAATCGGGCAGCATCCGGAACGCGTGCATGAAGAATCCGACTGCGTTCATGACCCTCAAGCCGACCCTCAAAGCCGCCGGGCAGAAACATCAGATGCTGGTTGCCGAGTGTGTGAGTGCCTTCCGAGCCGGAAAGCTGGACCGTTCCGTCCAACACCTGAAGCCAAGTAATATCGCCCCCCGCAACGGATAGTGGCATGGTACACCCTGATCCCAAGTCCCAGTGATCCAAACGTATGTTGTCGTTGCTTGTGATACTGTCGTCCAGCAAAACGCGTCTCAGGGCCCCATCACTTAACGTCTCGGGATCAATGGTATCTTTATTGAAAATTTTTGGCATCTATTCTACCTCCCCAGCGGAATATAAATCTGGCAACAAATAACATATCATGGAAGCAAAAAGGTTGCAGGCCACTCTTCAAAACTCTTCCTCCCCTTATTCACATGCAGGGCCACGGTCCTCCGCCAATTTATCGGCCAATTCATTTGACCAGTCCTTCCAGGGCCGCGTCGCTACATCATCTCCAAAAGCGTCTATTGTGGCTTTGAGAATTTCCGCGTCGGTCAGGGAGAGATCCAACTTGTCGATACAGGGCTGGCGCACATAAAAGGGCGAGTCCAAAAACATTTCTATCCGATTACCCTCCGGATCATGACAATAGAGTGACCACGCATTCCCATGATTGACCCCATATGGCAACATATCCTCACTCAAGACATCATCCGGCAGGTTTTCGATCCGCGCCTTCATCAAGCGGAGGTCATCCAGACAGTCAAACCGGAAAGACAATTGCTGAATAGTGGTCTCATCTGTCGTGCGGGACGTTTCGAGAACCACCTGATGGTGTTCGCGGGCATCCCGGGTCAAAAACCGGATGTGGTGACCCCGCGCCGGTCCGGCATCCGTCTCAACCATGCTAAAAGCCTGAAGGTAAAACGCTGCCATCCGATCAATGTCTTTTACGTACAGGCCTACATGGCTGAAAGACCAGGGCGGGGCTATATTGTTGGTACTGTCAGGAGACA
>MDTD01166622.1_pt1 | contig 10673 bp, 6 predicted proteins | sample 811221 | NCBI WGS metagenome assembly MDTD01 (sample SAMN05326646, study PRJNA326480) | marine metagenome | isolation source: seawater | place: Pacific Ocean: South West | collected 2011
ACCCGACGAGCCCGTGAGCGAGGACTGGGAGGCGGTCTACCCCGAAGCCGGGGGGCTGAGCGCCGGGCAGGTCGCCAAGGCGGTGCAGGCGGCGCTCGAACTGCTGGAGCAGGAGCTCGCCGAGCGGGGCGAGGCGCTGGAATCCTGGGTCGACGACCCCATCCCCGAGCCGCTGCGCGCGCAGTTCGGGCTGCCGAGCCTAGGGCAGGCCTGGTGGCAGCTGCATCGGCCGAGCTCGATGGAGCAGGTCGAAGCCGCGCGGCGCCGCCTGGCCTTCGGGGAGGTGCTGCGACTGGAGCGCGCGCGGCGCGCGCAGCTTCCGCCACCGAGCACGGCGGCGGTCCGTGCGCGCGAGCAGAGAGTCTGGGAGCGGATCCTGGCGCGGATCCCGTTCGCTCTGACCGAGGATCAGCAGCAGGTGCTGGAGACTCTGCGCCAGGATCTCGCCACCGGGCGCACGATCCGGCGGCTGATTCACGGCGAGGTCGGCTCGGGCAAGACGGTGGTCGCCTTTGCGATGGCTCTGGCGCTGGCCGCGGACGGCCGTCAAAGCGCGATTCTGGCTCCGACTGAGATCCTCGCGCGACAGCATCTGCGCACCTTCGAGGGCTGGCTGCAGGGGTCGCGGCTGCGCCTGGTTCGGCTGCTTGGCGATGATCCGGTGGCGATGCGCCGCGCCGCGCTCGCCGACCTCGCTGCGGGGCGGGCGCAGATCGCCGTGGGCACCCACGCGCTGTTTGGCGAGGCGGTGCGCTTCGCCGACCTCGGCCTGGTCGTGCTCGACGAGCAGCATCGCTTTGGCGTCCGCCAGAAGGGCGCGTTGGTCGCCAAGGGCGAGGCGCCCCACGTCCTGACCATGACCGCGACGCCGATCCCGCGCACGCTGGCCTGGGCGGCCTACGGCGCGTTGGAGCCCTGTGTGCTCCGCACGCGCCCGGGCAGCGGCGCCGCGGTGACGACCCGCGTCCATCTGCCGCGCGCCTGGCGCGAAGGCGTCGCCCGCGAGATGGCGGAACGCGCCGCGGCGGGGGAGAAGGCCTTTCTGGTCGCGCCGCGCATCGACGGCGAGGGCGGGCTGAAGGCGCTGGTGGCCTCGCTGCGGGAAGGCCCTTGGGCCGGCCTGCGCGTCGGCGCGGTGCACGGGCGGATGCCCGGCGCCGAGATCGAGCAGCAGGTGCGGGGCTTCGCCGAGGGTCGCCTGCACGCGCTGGCCGGGACCACGGTGGTCGAAGTGGGGCTGGACGTCGCCGATGTGCCGCAGATGGCGATCTTCGGTGCCGAGCGGCTGGGGCTGGCCAGTCTGCACCAGCTGCGCGGGCGCCTGGCGCGCGGGGCGGCGGCCCGGCCGGCCCGCTGCGAGGTCTTCGCCGCCGGAGAGGCCTACGACCGCCTCAAGGTGCTCGAGGACTGTGTGGACGGCTTTGAAGTGGCGGAGACCGACCTGCGTCAGCGCGGCCCGGGCGTGTTGCGGGGCCTCGCCCAGAGCGGACACGGCGGATTTCGGGTCTTTGACCCGGTGCGGGACGCCGATCTGGTGGCCGCACTCCGCAGCGAAGAGATCCGCAACTGGCTGGAAGATGGGGGCTAGAATGCCGTCCTGTGCGTCGAACCGGCCTCCTGTTCCTGATCGGCATCCTGATGTGCCCCCCCGCACTCGCCCAGGGCGGGCGGGATGTGCCCAGTGGCCGCCCTTCGCGCGAGCCCGGCGGCCTGGATCTGCCCAGCCGCGGCAAGCAAGAGCCCGAGCCGCAGCCGGAAACCGAGCCGGCTCCCGCTGAGGAGTTCGCTTCCGCCTACTGGGGCGAGACCAAGGACCGGGTCGAGCTGATCTTCGTGGCCTGCGAGAAGGCCGACGCCGCCAGCGAGCTGACCGACAAGCGCATGCGCGAGCTGCTCGACGAGCTCCAGGGCATGGGCCTGCGCACCCGCGAGACCGCGCTCAAGGCGCTTGAGTCGCCGCACATGCCCAGCGTGACCCTCGCGGCCCGCCTGCTGCGTTCGGTCGGCGACATCGAAAAGGACGATGCCCGCACCCTGGTCGAGATCGCCTCCGGGGTCGGCAAGGTCGATGTCGCCGGCGAGTGCCTGGATGCGGCGGTCTTCATTCAGGGCGAGCTCCCGATCCGCGCCGTCGACCTGGTGGCGCACCCGCGCCGCAACCTGCGGGCGATGGCGGAAGGTCGGATCGGCGATCACCCCAACCCTGCCTTCGTGCCCAGCCTGCTGCGGCATCTGCGCTTCGGCCGCGAGGCCGACATCCGGATGCGCGCGGCGCGCCTGCTGCGCCGCTATCGCGACATCGAAGAAGCGCGAAGCGGTCTGCGCGAAGCCGTCTCGGATGAGTCGGTAAGCGTGGCCTTCACCGCGGTCGAGGGTCTGGCCGGATCGGCGAGCGCCGAGGACCGCGCCTATGTGCGCGCCGAGATCGATGCGCTCAGCACCGGGCCGCAGCTTGCCTATCTGGTCTACGCGCTGCTGCTGCAGCAGGAAACCAGCGGCGAACTGCTGGTGGATGGCGATCTGGCCGAGCGCCTGCGCCCGCTGATCGTGGTCCGTGACCCCTTCCTGTCGGGTGTCACCGCCGCAGCGGTCGCCGAGTATGTCTTCCGCTCGGACGTCGACGAAGGCCTCGCCGAGCTGCAGAAGCAGCTGCCGCTCGCGCTCGTGCGCGCCGTCGGCGGCAGCGAGTTCTATCCGCAGTTCGCGCGCTTCTCGCCGCTGGCCGTGCAGAGCCTGCGCCGCATCAGCGGCCAGGACTTCAGCGACCAGGATCGCCAGGCATGGGCCGAGTGGTATGCGGCGCACCGCGATTCCTTCTCGCTGGTGCGTGGTCAGATGGCCGTCGAGCCGGGCGATCTGAATCGCCTGCAAGTCAGCTGGTTCTCGGCCGACACGCCACCGCGCAGCCTCGGTGGGATCGGCGCCGAAGCGCTCGACCCCAAGCAGGCGGGGCGCTTCCTGGGCCAGGATGGCCTCGCCGCGCTGGTGGAACTGCTGCGCACCACCGCCGTCCTCGATGCTTCGGTTCTGCCGGGCACCTATGGCCTGCCGGAAGAGCCGATTCGTGCGGGGCTCGAGATTCGCGTCTCCGGCCGACGCAAGCCGATGCGCTTCCGCGGCGCGGCGGGCGGCGAGTGGATGCCGGCCCTGTTGAAGGGGCTGGACGCGCTCTATCGGGCGCAGGCTTGGCAGCGGATCGGCGAAGGGCCGGACGCGCAGGTCTTCCTGGCGAAGGCGGTTCCCGCCTGGAGCGCCGCCGATGAAGCGACCCGCGCCGAATTGCTGGCGCAGTGGCATCGCGAGCGCGCGCTGCAGCTCGACGCCGAGTCCTTCGACGCCTGGGCGAGCTTCCTGCTCGAGAATCAGGTCTACCTGCAGGGCTGGCCGATCGACACCGCGCAGCTGTTCCTGAGCCGACTGCAGGAATATCAGTCGGCGCCCGAGCACGCACGCCGGGTGCTCGATGCCTCGCTAGTCGGGCGGACCGCCGCCGATGCGCCGGTGTTCCTCGAGTCGCTGGTGCGGCTCGCCGATCCGCGCCGCGCCGAGCTGCTGACCCGCGCGCTGGAGAGCCTCGGCGTCGAGGCGGCATCGGCCGCGCTCAGCGATGAGCGCCTGCCGATTCAAGTGGCCGCCGCTCAGGCCCTCGCCAGCGCCGGCGGTCAGGCCGTGCCGCTGCTGATGCCGCTGCTGGAAGAGGGTGTCGATCCGCTGATCAAGCGCGTCGCGCTGCAGTCGCTGGGCCGGATCGCCGACCCAAGCGCGATGCCGGCGGTCGAGAACCTGGCGGCCCCCGGGCAGCCGAACGAAATCCGCAAGGCCGCCATCGTGGCACTCGCGGGCTTCGGCGATCGCGCTTCGGTGGATCTGTTCCGCACCGCGGCGGGCGACGAAGACATCGGTCTGCGTCTCGCCGCGCTCTCGGCGCTGCGTGAGTTCCCGGGCGGAGCGGCCGACGCCGCCTTCGGTGAGATCCTGCCCAACTTCCTCGGCACGACGCTCGAGGCCAGCTACACGCACGCGCTGGAATCGCGCGGAGCCGAGCTGGCGCGCACCGTCTACCGCCGCTATCTCTCCGACGGCAACCCCAGCATCCGGCGCCGCGTTGCGGTGCATGCCGGCATGCTCGCCGAGCCGTCGGCGGTGCCGGTCCTGATGCGCATGCTGCCGCAGGCGCCGAACGACCGCGACCTGCTCGAAGCGCTGGCGCACTCCAGCTGCGTGGATTACCGCAGCATGCCGGATCCCGCGGGTGTCTACGAGATCTGGTGGCGTGATCACCAGCGTCAGGATCCCTCGCTGTGGCTGGTCGACGGCCTCGAAGGTCGCGACTTCGCGCTGGCTCAGAACTTCATCGAAGGCAGTGGGGCCAGCAAGGGGCAGATCGTCAGCGATCTGCTGGATCTGCTCGAAAAGGGGCCGACCTTCCTGCGCCCCGCCGCGCAGCTCTACCTCACCCGCCTGACCGGCATCGATCGCGCCACCATTTCGCCCGGCCTGCCGCCGGCGGCGGTCCTGGAGGCCGCGGCGGTCTGGCGAGCCTGGCTCAACGGGCAGTCTTAATCGGTGCACCGGCGTCGGCTGCTGCTGGTCCTGCTGCTGCTGATCCTGGGGGTCATGGCGGCGACGCCGCCGGTGGTGCGCTGGTGGCTCGGGCCGGAGTCTCCGCTGCGCTTGCCGGGCGTGCGCGCGGTCGAGAACTGGCTGCCCGAGATCCGCGCGGCCGCCGAGGAGGCCGGTCTGCCTGATGCTTACGTGCTGGCCGGACTGGTCTACGCCGAGAGCCGGGGCCGGGCTGGAGCCGTGAGTTCCATCGGCGCGCTCGGGCTCTGCCAGCTGATGCCCAGCACCGCTCAGGAGGTGGGTGGGCGCTACCAGATCGAAGTCGAGCCGCTGACGCCGGCGGATAATCTGCGCCTCGGCGCGTACTACCTGGCCGAGCAGTTGAAGCGTTTTGACGGCGATCTGGATCTTGCTCTGATCGCGTACCGGGTCGGACCCAACCGGGTCGCGCGCGAACTGCGCGCCGCCGGGGGGCGGAGCGAATACGAACAGCAGCTGCGTCGCCGTCGTCCTTCGCCGTGGGGCTACCGCGATCAGGTGCTGGAGCTGTCCGAGGTCTTCCGCGCGCGGGCAGTCGAGCAGGCTTAGGCCACGCTAGGCTGGTTGCGTGACTCGTGTCCGCGTGCTGCCTGCCGATCTCGCCGCCGAGGGCGAGGGCGATTCTCTGCTGGAAATCTGCACGGATGGCGGCCTGCCGGTTCCGTTCGGCTGCACCGTGGGCAAGTGTGGTGTGTGCCGGATTGAGCTGATCGAGGGCGAACTGCAGGAGCCCAGCCGCTTTGAGCAGGCGGTCCTGGATGGCTTTGGCTGCGAGTCGGGGGTCCGTCTGGCCTGCCAGGCGCGCACCGCGGGCGATGTCACGATTCAGCCCCTGGGAGGGGCGCGACGCAATCCTTCATCCACATGACCCGAGTCGGAGTTTGTCTTGCCGGTTGCGGCTTTCTGGACGGCGCGGAGATCCGCGAGTCCGTTCTGACCCTGCTGTCGCTGAGCCGGGCAGGCGCGGAAGCAGTCTGCTTCGCGCCGGATCGCGAGCAGCTGCACGTGGTGGACCATCTGCGCGGCGAGCCGGTCGAGGGCGAAGCGCGCAACGTCCTGGTCGAGTCGGCGCGGATCGCGCGGGGCGAGATCGTCGCGCTGGATGATTTCGATCTGAGTTCCGTCGACGCGCTGGTCTTTCCGGGCGGCTTTGGCGTGGCCAAGAATCTCTGCGACTTCGCGCTCCGCGGTGCCGAGTGTGAGGTGCTCCCCGAAGTGCAGGAGCTGATCCGGGCGGCCCGCGCGGCCGAGCTGCCGATGGGCTTCGTCTGCATCGCGCCGGCGCTGGCGGCTGCGGCGTTGCGTGGCAGCGGCGACTCGCTGGAGCTGACCATCGGCCACGATGCCGGCGCTGCGGAAGCGCTGACTGCGATGGGCGCGCGCCACCACGACCGCGCCGCCAACGAGGCGCAGGTCGATGCCGCGCACAGGGTGGTCTCCACTCCGGCCTACATGCTGGAGGCGCCGCTCCACGAGATCGCGGCCGGCATCGACGCGATGATTCAGGAACTGCTCGCTCTGGTACCCCGGCATGTCGCCTAGTCTCCGCCCCTTCTTCCTTGCCTCGCTGCTTGCGGCATGCCTGCTTTTCACTGCGGTGGGGGCGGCTGCCCAGACCAAGCCGCATGAAGGGCTGCCGCAACAGGACTTCCTCAGCTACGCGATCCAGCTCGCGCTGGACCCCGGCGAGCCCGGTCTGACCGGGCACTGTGATTACGAAGTGCAGGCGGCCGGAGTGGAGCTGCAGCAGATCGTGCTGCATGCGCAGACCGGCCCCGACTACCAGGTGCGCTTCGTCGATGCTCAGGGGCAGGCCCTTGAGGCCGCGCACGACGGCGTTGCCTGGATCGTGCAGCTGGGCGTACCGCTTGCCGCGGGCGAGACCTTTCGCTTTCGCGCGGAGCTGGCCGGGATGCCCGTCGATGGCATGTACTGGACCGAGTCGCGATACGGCGAACCCTTCGTCTATACCGACCATTTCCCGGAGCGCGCGCGCGGCTGGCTGCCCTGCGAGGATCACCCTTCCGACCGCGCGAGCTTTTCGATCACGATCGATGTCCCCTCGGCGCGCGAGCAGGTGGCCTGCACCGGGCGGCTGCAGAGCGTCGAAACCGATCAGGGCGTGCGCTGGACGGCGCGCACCCGTTCGGACATTTCCAGCTACATGCTGGCGATCGCGGTCGGCCCCTACGCGCGCGTCACCGAAGAGGGCGATCCGCGCCTCGAGCCGCACTACGTCTACCGCAAAGACACCGCCAAGTCGCGGCGCGCGCTGAAGTGGCACGCCAGCTGGATCGCAATCCTGGAAGAGACCTTCGGGCCCTACGCCTACGGCAAGTACACGACGGTGCAGGTGCCGACGCGCTGGGGTGGCATGGAGAACCCCGGGAACGTCTGGCTGGCCGAGTCGATCTTCGATGGCCGCGACCGTGGGGTCGGCACGCTGGCACACGAGCTGGCGCATATGTGGTTCGGCGACGCGGTCGGATACGCCACCTGGGAAGATGCCTGGCTGTCGGAGGGCTTCGCTTCCTACTTCGGCCCGTGGCTGCACGCCCGCGAAGGAGGCGGCCCATCGCTACGCGGCGCAATGCAGAACACGCGCCATCGCTGGCTGCGATCGCAGGCCGGTCGCAGCCGCCCGATCCGCTGGCGCGAGTATCAGGATCCGAACGACTTCTTCTCGAGCAGCGCGGTCAACACCTACTCGAAGGCGGCCTTTGTGCTGCACATGCTGCGGCACGAACTGGGCGACGATGCCTTCTTCTCGGGGCTGAAGGCCTATTTCACCCAGCATTCCGGGCAGGCGATCCGGACCGAAGCGCTGCGCGACGCCCTCGAGAAGGCGACCGGCCGCGAACTGAACTGGTTCTTCGATCAGTGGATCGATCGTCCTGATTGCCCGCACCTCACTTTTGAGTGGGGCGAGGAAGAGCTGGTCATCACCCAGACGCAAGAGGCCGAGCCCTTCCGCTTCCGCCTGCCGCTGCGCTGGGTCGACGCGCAGGGCGAGCAGATCGACTTCGTGGTGACCGTGACGGAACGGGTCACGCGGGTGCCGATCGCAGGCGGCCCCATTCGCACGCCGGCGGTCGACCCCGAGGTCACGCTGCTCTATCGCCGCAGCGAAAGTTGAGATTCTCACGTAAAGCGAATCGGTAGTTTCCCCTGTCAGGGCAGGGTCAGAGGGCTTGCTCGCCGGGGCGGCGCCGCGGCGCGCTCAGGGGCGCTTCGGAATCGGTCGAAGGGAGGACACGCCGACCCCCGCGTGGGGGCCCTCCATATCTGGCGTGTACCCCACACCCATACCGATGAAGCTCCGTACTTTCCTTCTGTTCTCGGGAGCCTGCACCCTGGTCGCTTGTGGCGGCGGGGGCAGCGGCTCCAGTTCCGCCTCCGTGGAGGGGCTCAGCCTGCCCAGCGATCTTGAGGTTGTCTCGGTCGATGAGGGCACAGCCAGCTCGCCCGGCGTGGGCGGCGACGGCGTGGTCGACACCTTCGATGACGGCGCCGACTATTTCCAGGATCAGTCCCGGGCGCATGTCTGGGACCGCTCGCTCGAGCCGCTGCAGATGATCAGTCAGATCCTCGGCATGATCGAGCAGACCCGCGCGGAAGAGTTCGTCAACGAAGGCGCCTATCTGGCGCTGGTCGACGAGAGCAAGGAGAGCGTGGGGGAAGGCAGCTCCTCGCCCGGTTCCGAGGGACAGTCTTCGGCCGGCAACGCCACCGAGCTCAACCCGTGGACGGTGCTGTCGACGCGCAAGAACGCGAAGAAGCCGCAGATCACCCGCGTCTGGGTGCCGCAGCTTGAGGACGGCCAGGCAGCCGGCGGCGGTGCGGGCGGTGGCCCGGGCGGCGCAAGCGAGCCGACGATCTTCGCCAAGGCGGAGGTCCGCGAGGGCGCGACGGCGCTCAACCCCTACGGCTCCTTTGATCTGAACTACGCGATGAAGGCCTCGACCGAGCGCTCGTCGCAGACCATGGAGCGCGGCATTCTGCGTTCGGTGGACACCGTGCCGGGCTACCGCGGCTTCGGTCACTCGCAGGCATCGAGCATGGAAGACCGCAGCAGCCGCGTGGAAGTGCGGGTCTCGGACGATGAAAGCTCGGGCCTGGGTCGGGTGATCGTGACCGAGCCGGATTGGGCCGGCGGGCACCCCGAGAATACGGTCACGACCGAGTTCCACATCGCCTACGACGCCGATCACTTCGTGCGCCGCGTCGATGGCGGCGCGCACGAGACCTTCGAGCGCGATGAGTACGACATCAACACCTGGCAGTACGCGCTCTATCACGCGGCCGGGCCGAACGCCGGCGATCGCGTCGGTCTGACCGGCGGCTTCCCGCTGCAGAAGAACGGCTACCACGGCTGGGCTGACTACTGGGGCATCTGGACCGAGCCGGGCATGGACCTCGAAGACGGCGACACCGTAATCGGTTTCCATCCGACGGAAGGCGAGCAGAACTACACCGCCATCGTCGCCCCGGGGCGTCTGATGCGCGTCGCGCGCCAGGCCATCGAGCTGGCGGACATGGACCTGGTGACCTTCCAGTACTGGACCTGGGACGAGATCCTGCAGGTCAGCACGATGAACATGGTCGAGTACCGCCACGACGCTGGCCCGGGCTACGGCACCTTCTGGATCATCGCGACCTTCGACGAGGAAGGCGGCGAGTGGAGTGGCCTGGGAGATCCGGGCGACGACGTGCAGCTCAACCTCAACATGGGCGAGTGGATCTCGTTCTGGTCCGAGTCGCTGGGCGGCAACGTCGACTACATCTACGGCGACACCGAGATGAGCGTCAAGAAGCACAGCTTCGTGAGCGGCGAGGATCTGTTTGAAGGTGGCAACTCGCTGACCCTTTACGGCGTGGTCGAGTGCCTGAAGGCCGGGATCACCGAGCAGCAGGCTAACACCGGCGACATCTTCCTCAACGACGGCAACCCCGGAGATCTGAACGACCCGTACACCTACGTGTTCCAGAAGTCCGACCGTGCGCTCTACTACGACGACGGCGTGGCCCTGGGGCGCGTCGGGCTGGTGGAAGGCGCCGAGCCAAGCGGCGGCTTCTACGACTGGGGCATGATGAGCGGTCCGCTGGTGACCGACGCCGCCGCCCTCGCGCTGCTGAGCAGCCCCTGGGATGTCTGGCAGCTCGACGAGTACTACATGTACGAGACCGGCCACAACGAATGGAACCAGTACCGCGCGCTGGAGCGCCAGGGCGTTCCGGTCACCTTCGATCCGCCGATCTCCTTCCTCTACACCCACGAGACCGCGAACGACGCCAATGAGTCGGCAGACCACGACGGCGAGACCGTTCTGCTGCAGTACGGCGGCTTCGGCAACCTGTGGGGGATCCCGTACGTCGAGGACGAGAGCACCGGACGCTGGTATCCGAAGTTCTCGATCGCCAGCGGCACCGTGGTCGGTCCGGACGGCGAGTACGTGATCAAGGCAATCGAATCCGAGCTCTTCCTGCGCAGCGCCGCCGGGGCACCGTCCCAGGCACTGCTGGATGCGCTCGATCTCGCGGGCAGCCTCACTCCTCCCTCGATGAGCGAGTGGAAGAACCCCGCGGACATGTCGAAGCCCACCGTGACGGACGCCCCGCGCGTCGTGGCGGGCGAGATCCAGTGATCCCAGAGATTCAGGGTGATGCGTCGGCGGCTTGGGCCGCCGGCGCTTTTTCTTCGGAATCTCCAGGCCGACCGGATGGATTCGTGGAACGCTCGTGGGGCTCGCGAGTTGGGACTGCGACGGCCTATACTTCGCGCCGAGCCCGTTGAGACCCTCATGAGCTTGCTCCTGCCCGCCCTCCTCCTCTCCGCTGCCCTGTCCCCGCAACAGGATGCCGCCGAGTACTCCTTGGCCGATGTCATGGACCGGATCCAGAACCTCAGCTTTCTGGCCGAGGCTCCCGGCGAGGGCGAGGCCTCACTGCGCTTCTCCGCGGCCGGCAGCGCCGGGCCGGAGCTGAGCGAAACGGAGATCGAGCTGTTTCAGACCGAAGGGCCGGGCGTGCTGGGGCGGCTGACCATGGTCAATCCGGCAGGGGAGCTGAAT
>MDTD01094050.1_pt1 | contig 10672 bp, 12 predicted proteins | sample 811221 | NCBI WGS metagenome assembly MDTD01 (sample SAMN05326646, study PRJNA326480) | marine metagenome | isolation source: seawater | place: Pacific Ocean: South West | collected 2011
TAACATCAATTATTTCCCCTATTGATCCAACTTTTCTAACATTTTCTAATAATATTACTTTCATTACAATAAAGCTAAATTTCTTGCTCTTTTAATTGACAAAGATAAATCCCTTTGTTTTTTTTGACTTACTGATGTTATTCTAGATGGTAAAATTTTTCCATTTTCAGAAACATATCTCTTAAGCAATTTAATATTTTTATAGTCAATAATTGGTGCTCCTTTGCCAGATAGTGGACATTTTTTTTTAAACTTATATTTTTGATTCTGAAACACACTAAGTTTTGAAAAATTGTTTTGTGTACTCTTTTTCTTTAAATTTCTTTTTTTCATTTAAAAACTATTTTTTAATGTCCTCATCATTTTTTTTAAAATAATCAGTTTCTAAGTCTAATTTTTTAACCTTTACAGTTAAATATCTTAGTAGATTCTTGTCTATTTTTTCATTTTTCTCTAACTCTTTTATAGTTTTGCCATTACCTTCTATCTTGAAATGAAGATAGTTGCCTTTTTTATTTTTTTTAATTAAGTATGATAAGTGCATTAATCCCCAGCTTTCAAATTTAACTATATTTCCATTATTGCTCTCAATAATTTTTGTGTATTTCTCTTGTATCTGTTTAATTTGAGTAGGAGATATGTCCTGCCTAGCTATCAATGTATGTTCATAAAAGTTCATATAATTTTATAGAAAAAATGAGGATATACTATTATAAATTTTCAATTACAATATAAAAAAACACTAATTTTATTAACATTTTTATGTTTTCAATATTATTTCCTGGCCAAGGCTCCCAAAATATTGGAATGGCTAGAGAACTTTTTCAAGAATTTAGTTATGTCAAGGAATACTTTTTAAAAGCAGATGATCTATTGAAAAAAAATTTAAGTGAAATTATTCTAAATGGACCAAAGTCAGAATTAGATAAAACTGAAAATACCCAGCCAGCCATCTTTCTAGCAAGTTATTCATTTTTTAAGATAATTGAAAAAGAGACCCAGTTTGAAATAATGAAAGCAAAATATTTCGCTGGCCATTCTTTAGGAGAGTATTCAGCACTTTGTTGTGCTGGCTCAATCAATTTTGATCAGACAATTAGATTATTAAAACAACGAGGTGAAGCAATGCAAAATGCTTTACCAAACAGAGACGGAGGAATGACTGCGGTATTAGGGTCAGAGCTTGAGGAAATTAAAAATATTTTAAACGAAAATAAAAATAAATTTTCATGTTTTGTTGCAAATGATAATTCCAATGGTCAAATAGTAATGAGCGGTAAAATAGATCAATTAGAACTTTTTGGAAATGAATTAAAAAAAAAAAATATTAAATTTATAAATTTGCCTGTGACTGCACCTTTCCATTGTCCCTTAATGAGGAGTGCCACAGAAACGATGAAGGATATAATAATCGATACAGAATTCAAGGATCCATCAATTTCCATAGTCTCAAATGTTACCGCAAAACCATTGAACAAGTCAGAGGAAATAAAAAAACTTTTAATAGAGCAAATTGAAAAACCAGTAAGATGGAGAGAAAGTATAGAAAATATGATTGATCAAGGTATAAAAAATTTTGTAGAGGTGGGGCCTGGTAAAATTTTGTCAGGTTTAGTAAAAAGAATTGATAGAAATGTCAAATTGAATCAGGTAAACAATTTGATTGATGCAAAAAGTTTAAAAAATGATTAATTTAAAAAATTTAAATGTAATACTTACAGGATCAACAGGTGGAATAGGCGGGTCTATTTTAGAAAAATTATTATCACTAAATGCAAACATTATAGCAACAGGCACAAACCAGGATAAATTAGACGCAATTAAGAAAAATTTTGAAAATGTAATAATAAAGAAATTTGATATTTCTAACCATAATGTAATCGAAAATTTTATAAATGAATGTAATGAAATTTTTAATAATAAAATAAATATTTTGATTAATAACGCTGGAGTTACATCCGATAATTTAACTATAAGAATGAAGGAAGATGAATGGAAAAGAGTAATTGATTTAAATTTAACATCAACTTTTTTATTAAGTAAATTTGTCATAAAAAAAATGCTTAAAAATAAAAGTGGAAAAATTATTAATATAACATCAGTTGTTGGGCATACAGGCAATATTGGACAAGCAAATTATTCTGCATCTAAAGCTGGACTCATTGGGATGTCAAAAAGCTTAGCACAAGAGTATGGAAAAAAAAATATATTAATTAATTGTATTTCTCCAGGCTTTATAAAAACAGATATGACTAGCAAAATTAATGAAGACTATAAAAAAACATTGGAGGAAAAAATTTCCTTAGGGAGATTTGGTCATCCAGAAGATGTGGCTAATGTTGTAGCATTCCTATCATCAAGTTTATCAGATTATATAACTGGAGAAACAATACATGTTAATGGCGGCATGTATTTTAGTTGACAAAGGAATATAAATACTTATTAACGATTTAACTAAGAAAAAAAAAATATGTCAGAAGATATTTCAAGCAAAGTAAAAAAAATTGTTGCAGACCACTTAGGTATAGACGAGTCTAAAGTAACTGAAGAGTCTAGCTTTATAGATGACTTAGGAGCTGATAGTTTAGATACTGTAGAACTGGTTATGGCTTTTGAGGAAGAGTTTGGTTCAGAAATTTCAGACAGTGATGCTGAAAAAATTCTTACCGTAGGTGATGCAGTAAAGTTTATTGAGAACAAAGCAAATTAATTTTATTTAAAATGTCCAGCTTTAAAAAAGGTGGAATGTACATATTATCATCACCATCAGGTGCTGGAAAAACCACTCTTGTTAAGAAAATATCAAAAAACAGAAATTTTTTAATTTCGATCTCGCATACTACACGTAGACCTAGGCCAAATGAAATAAATGGTAAAGACTATTATTTTACCTCAAAAAATAAATTTCTAAAATTAATTAAAGAAAAAAAATTTTTAGAATACGCAAAAGTTTTCGATAATTTTTATGGATCATCAAAAAAGCTAATAATCAGCAAGCTTGATAAAGGAAAAAATGTAATTTTTGATATTGATTGGCAAGGAACAAGAAAAATAAAAAAAAAAAAACTTGATTATAGTCTTCTCACAATTTTTATATTACCACCATCTAGAAAAGAATTAATTAATAGACTTATTAAAAGAGAAAAAAAAAATATAGTAACAGTTAATAAAAGAATGAAAGAATTTAAAAAAGATTTATTAAGATGGAAAGATTATGATTACGTAGTTATAAATGATGATTTAACACAATGTTATAAAAAGATAATGAAAGTGATAAAAAGCAAAAAAAAAATTTCATTTGATAAAAAATTTGTCAGTAATCATGTCAAACAACTATTAAATTAAACTTTCATAATATTTGCATATTTCTAAATATTTTTGTTTTGAAATATTCTGTGGTCTCAAATTTAAATCTAAATCTAAAGTTTTTGCGACTGTTTCATAGTCATTAAAAAGTTGTTTCATAGGTTTTTTAATCATTTTTCTTCTATGATTAAAAAATATGTTAGTTATATGTTCAAGATTTTTCGAATTTTTTAAATTTTCTATCTTTGATTTTGGAGTAATTATAATTAACGAACTCCAAACTTTAGGTGTTGGTTTAAAATATTTTGGATCTATGTCTAAGACTTTTTCACAATTCATTTTCCATGATGTTAAAATAGATAATCTTCCATAATTTTTTGTATTTTCTTCTGCTATTAACCTGTCAGCTACTTCTTTCTGAAAAATAAATACAAATCTTTTAAAATATTCATCTAGTTTGTCTAATTTGATAAAAGAAATTAATATCTTTGTTGATATATTATAAGGAAGATTACCATAAACAATTACAGGCCTGTCATATTTAAAATCACCATAACATTTTAAAATATCTTTATTGATAATTTCTATATTTTTAGCAAATTTTGTGAGTAAAAATTTTGATAAATCATTATCTTTTTCAATAACTATTAATTTTTTTGGATTTTTTTTTAGTATTTCATTTGTTAAGTTTCCTGTTCCTGGACCAATTTCAATAATAATATCATCATAAAGAATGTTTCCTAAGCTAACTATATGATTTAATAATTTATTATTACTTAAAAAGTTTTGACCTAAACTTTTTTTGGATCTCATTATTATTTAATTTTTTCTATAAATTTCATTGCATAAAAAAAAGATGAAGGATCAGATATGTTTTTTCCAAGCATATTTGCATTTGGTCCGTGATCTGGAGAAATTCTCAAAAAAGGTAGTCCAACTGTAATATTTATAGCATTAAAGTTATATATTGTTTTAATAGGTGTCAAAACTTGGTCATGATACATGCCTAATACAACATCGTAAGTATCTAGTTTAGGATTTAAAAAAAAAGTGTCAGCAGAAAATGGTCCATTAACATTAATTCTGTTCTTTTTTAATCTTTTAATTGCAGGAATAATTATTTTTTCTTCTTCGCTAAAATTATCTATTGTTTCACAGTGAGGATTAAGACCTAAAATTGCTATTTTAACATTTTTTTTTAAAAATTTTTTAAAAAAATAGATTATATTTAAAATATTATTATAAATTTTATCTTTTGAAATTTTTTTTGTTACATATTTAATTGGTATATGTGTTGTTAATGGTGAAACAGATAATTTTTCGTTATAAATTAACATTATCTCATTAACTGTATTAGTTTTTCTTGCAAGATATTCTGTAATGCCTAAGTATTTTTTTTTCAAAAAAGTTTTTTTTGATATTGGACCATTAATTAATATACATTCATTATTACATTCTTTAATAATTTTCAAAGATAGATCAAAACAATCCTTAATATATTTATTAGATTTTGAAGATATGTTTGAATATATTTTTTTATGAAAAAAATTAACATTTATTATATTAACTTTATTTTTTTCTGCTTCTTTTACATTCAGGATTTCATTAATAAAAAAAAATATTTTTAATTTTTTTAATTGTTTTTGAATTAATTCTTTATTTCCTATTATTATTATTTTTTTATTCAATTTTCTTTTTTTAATGAAATATTTTCCTACAATTTCAGAAAACGTACTGTAAGGTTCGCCCATAACTATTAAAATGTATTTAATATTCATTAATTATAGAACTTTGCTTTAATTTTTTATAAAATAAGAGAGAAAATTGACTTAATTGTCTATTTTTTTCATAATTAATTAAGTCCTCCAACTCTTTGTCTAAACTTATAATTTGCTTCATCTCTTTTTTATCAATTACTTTAATAAGTAAATATCCAGTTGGATATTTAATTGGATTTGAAATCTCTCCTTTAGATATATTTTTTAGCAAAGAGTTTAAATTTTTTGATAGCATTGTTTCTTTAATCCACCCAATTTCTCCACCTCTTTTACTACTGCTAGCAATACTAAATCTTGATGCTGCAGATTTAAAATCATTTAATTTAATGTATTCTAATATTTTTCTATACTTATTTTCAAGATTCTCATTTTTTTCAATTTCAAACAATAATTCAGAAATATTATATTCATACTTTTTATTATTAGACATTTTAAGAATTAGCTCTTTTTTTTGTTGATCTTTATCAATTTTGATTAGGGCGCTATATTTTCTAAATATTAATTCGTTCCATAACGCTTCATATTTCATTTTTTCAAGTATCTTTTCGTACTTAATATTTGAATTAGCTAACAGACTTAAAAACTCACTTTCGTTTTTTACATTTTTGAATTCGAAAAGTTTTTTTTTAATTTCATTTATAATTATTTCATTATTTATATTTTTAAATAATTTGTTAATTTCCTTCTTTTTTATTACTTCATTTATTAAAGAATTCTCTGAGATTTCTAATATTTCATTTGTTGATAATTCTTTTAAATTCGGTCTTAAAAAAGTTAGATAGTTTTTTTCATTAATAATATCTATGTTGGTAATAATTTCATCACCAATTTTATATTTGATTTGTATCTGAGCTTTTAAGATATTGTTATTAAAGGTTATAAATATTATAAAAAATATTATCCAAAATTTATTCATAATTTTTTATTAAACTCCCTATATTATTCACTCCCAATTCAGTAAAAGGTATAATTTTAATTAAAAAAGACAAACTTTCGTTAGGCTCTAGATTGCCGTCATTATAAAATGACTTATTATAATTAAGATTTAATGAAATGCAGTCTGTTTCGTATGAATAAATTAAATCATAATATTCAGTAAAGTTGTCTAAAAGATCTTTTGTTGTACTAAACTTTAATTTATTTTCATTGTTAAAATTTACTACCGTACTATTTGATATGGTTTCATTTTTTCCAAGATCATTATCTGTTGTATAATAATAAAAATCTGTAAAAATATTATTTAGGTTTATATCAACATTTAAACCTTCTAGGTTTGAATGTTTCAAGTCTCTATCATAAGAGAAATCGTAAGCTAATTTTAAATTATTATTCAAATTATATGTTAAAGATCCAAAAAGATCTGATCTTGTCCTATTTAATTTTGATTTACTTGGAAGTTTTAAATTTTCTTTTGATTTTAAAACATTTGCAATTTTAAAATCTATAATATCTTCACCAATGCTATTTGATCTTTTAAATTCTAATCCCATACTTAAAGAATCTCCACCTTCAACTTGATTTGATGTACCAATTCTATTTAGACTAAAAACATTGTCATAGTTTAGTAATACATCTTTTGTGGAAATATCACTATTACCATTTGGGCTGTATCTTAAAGACAGAACTGGCCTTAAAAAGTGATTATAACTATCTAATTTTTTTTGTAATGGAAAACTTCCATCAATTTTTATTATTCCATATAATTCATAATTTTCATTGTCATTAAAATTTGAAGAATTATTTGCATAGGATGTTGGGTTTTTTAGAAAAACATTATAATTAGTAGCTATTCCTTTAGAATTAATTAATTGGTTTGATGAAAATAGAAAATCATTTGTTATTACGGCTTCAGAAACATTTGTCTCATAATACTTATTGTATCCGTAAGAATTAAAACTAAATGTTCCGTTATAACTTTGAGGAATTTTAATATTTTTAGAGAAACTAAAATCTGGAAATACATATTGATATCTATCATTGTAATTTCTAGATAAATCTTCGAAAACTTTAAACGATGTATTAAGATTTGAATCCGTGAAGTCCCAATTTAAATCAAGATTAGAAATTAAAATATTGTTATCTTTGATTAGACTTGATGTTTCTATTAATTTGTGATTTTTTAAATAATTATCTCCTTCTACACTTTGCAAATTTAAATCAAAACTTAGGTCATTATTTAATTTTCCAAATTGATTATAAAAAAAATGTCCTTTAGTACCAGCTTCACCAAGCATAAAACTAAAATCACTCAAAATTTTTGAGTTACTAAGAGCTTGCCTATATTCGTTTTGAAGTAAAAAACTCTTGTCAGCGTAATATCTAGGATTAAAAGTAATATCTTTATCTTCACCTAAAACCTTAAAATAAGGCATATTAAAAGAAAAACCAAGGCTTTCAGAAGAAGAATAAGACGGTGTTAAAAAACCTGATTTTCTTTTAACAGATGGATCAGGATGATTAAAATATGGAGTGAATAAAATTTTGTAATTAAAAATTTTTAACCATGAATTCTTATATTCAAATATTTGTTTATTCTTATCATGTCTGAACTCATCAGAAATTATTTCCCACCCTCTACATTTTTTGTTCTCTGTATTACAAGTGCTAAATATAGCTTTATATACTTTTAATTCGTCATCGTTTGAGTAAGAACTTCTACCTCTTAGCAAAGGATCATTATTTTTATTCCCAAAATATGATTTCTCAAATTCAACTTTAAGTTCCTTTCCCACAATTTCATTAAGCTTTAAGTCTATAAAAAGATTTTCAAAAATATATTTGTTATTATTTTTATCTAATATAATTGATTTTTTTGATTTAATAAGCTTATTAAAAATATTAAACTCAAATCCACCTTTTAAAATAAAAATATTATTTTCAATATCTTTGATGGTTGTTTCTTTGTTGCTGTAAATTATATTTAAATTTCTATCGAAATATATATTTTCTGAATTAATATCATAATTTTTTTCGATATTTAAATCGGTTTTACCTTTACTGAATATTAATTCCTTATTTCTCTCATATTTTATAAAGTCGCTTTTTATATTTAACTCATTTTCTCTGTCATTAAAAAAAACCTTATCCGTAAAAGTTACAATATTTTTAATTTTGTCATACTCAGCCTTATTTGAGATTATATTAACTTTATCTTTAGTAATTATTATTTTTGCTTTGTCTGCTAAAATTGTATTCCCATCATTTATTATATTCATATTGGATGATTCCATCTGAATTTCTTCTGAAAAAGAATCAAAACAAAATAATATGCATATTATAAAAACTATTGTTTTATTTATTTTCATTTATCTATTTTCATTAACCTTTAATATTCCAATGTTACATATTAAAAAAAGTATTAGAAGTGGAGCCCAAACAGAAAGATATATAGGTAGTGTTCCATTATTTCCTAAAACTCCAGAAAAATAATTTAGATAATACACAATAACTGATACAAATATCCCAAAAATAATAATAAAAAATCTAGAATTAAAATTTTTTATCTTATTAATTATTAAAAAACCTAAAATTGTCATTAAAATATAAAATATAGGCATACTGTAAATTTTATTCAGATGTATCTTTATATCTGTATTTGAATATCCTATTTTTGAATAGCTTTTTGATAGAGCATGTAATTCATAAATATTTAGTGAGTTTAAATTGGAAAATAGGTTAGAAATTATTTCGCCATTAAATGAAGAATTATAAACCAAGCTTTTATAAAAATTTTTGTTACCATTATTATCCACCAAATACACATTCTCTAAATACCAGTTCTTTGAAATAATATTAGCTTTTTCAGCAGTGATAGTATTCTTGCTTTTATAATATTTATCTATTTCAGAAATAGTGATTGATTTTAAATCATTTTTATTAAATTTTTTAGCATGTATGAAATATACACTATTTTCTATTCCTTCTTTGATCCAAAGGCCGTCATCTTTAACAACAGCTAGATATTCATTTGTATTTGAAAATTTATTTTTTAAGTCCAGGTACTCGCTTTTTAAGCTTGAGGAAAAAGAGTAAAAAAATAACAGCAGAAATAAACCAATAAGAGATGAAAGAGTAACCAATATAAAAACTATTCTAAAATTACTAATTCCATTTGAATTAAATATTTTAAATTCATTATTATCACTCAGTTTCAAAAAAAATACCTTAACAGTTATTAAAAATATAAATGGGAATATTTCAAAGATCAGTGATGGAGCATTTAATAAAGATAAATATATTGAATAATATATGTCAATATTATTTTTTTCTGAAAACCGGATTTCATCAAAAAAATTAATAATTATGACCAAACAGAAAAATATAAGACTTATTAATATAAATGTTTTTAAAAAAACTGTGTAAATATAAGATTGATATTTTTTTAAAATCATAAATACCCTATTTTAAACTTAGTTTTAATTAAAAGAATTATATAGAAAAAAAATATAAATATTATTGGCAGTGTAATAAAAATTAACTCAACTAAAACTGAAGATGAAATAAATTTATAACTTAGTTCTGAAAATAATATTAATAGAAAACCAATCAAAAATAAAAAAAATTTATAATATCTTTCAATAAAAGATACTTTAGGTTTTACAATTATTAAGGAACTTATCAAAGATAAAATAATCAAATAAGTTGGATTAATAGTTCTTTTAAATATTTCCTCATAAATATCTTTTATAGCAAAAGTATTTTCCAGACCGCATCTTGATTTACTATCTTTTCTATTTTTAATAAAAATTTTTAAACAATTAAAAAGAAACATACTTTCAGTTTCATTTAATTTGTTATCCTGTCTTGTCTTCGAATTTATCTTTGAAAGTTCATATACACTTTCTTCAAATTTTAAATTTATACTACCTTTATCATCAATATTAGATATATTGCCATCAAACAATTTAAAATTAAAACTATCGTTATCAAAATTTTTTATTAACTTACCTTTGCTTGCAATAATAATTTTACTTTCATCCGAATTTAATTTTTCTTTTATGTATATACCTTCCAAAAATCCATCTTTATTATTTTTTTCGACAAAGATAGTTAAATTTCTCGTCAAATTTGAAAATTTTTTTTCTTTAATTAATTTTGGAAAAAATTCTATTGTCGAATTTTTTAAATAATTTTGTTTAAGATTTTGCGTGTAAGGGACTATTAATAATGTTAATAGTAATTGAATACATACAAAAATTAATGAGATTTTACCGATAAAATTTATAAAACTAATCTTTTTAATTCCATTGGTCCAGAAAACTAAAATTTCATTGCTTTCTTCGTATCTACTTATTACGACAAATAAAGTAAGAAAATATGTAAAAATTAAAAGTTTGCTGAATATTTTTGGAATATTTAATATAGTATAAAAAAAATATACTTTTAACCCATGTCCTTGCTCAGAAACAATATCTAGAAGATTTACACCTTGTATAACCCATACAATTAAACAGATAGCAAGTGATGAAAGCACAAAAAATGAAAAAATATCAGAAGATAACTTACGAAAAATTAATTTATTCATTGAAATTACTAATTTAATAAATATACAACATTATCTATTAAATATTTCAAAAAAATGAAGCTAA
>MDTD01164554.1_pt1 | contig 10672 bp, 9 predicted proteins | sample 811221 | NCBI WGS metagenome assembly MDTD01 (sample SAMN05326646, study PRJNA326480) | marine metagenome | isolation source: seawater | place: Pacific Ocean: South West | collected 2011
GCCCGGGGGTCGCTCGGGCAGAACCAAGTAGCGCATCTCGGAGGTGGAGTCCCAAACCCGAATGTCTGTGTGCTCAGCTACCGAAGTGCCGAACTCGGAAAGCACTTTGCGCGGTTCACTCACTGCTCTGGCTCTGTAGGGAGCCGATTTATACCACACGGGTGGTAAGCCGAGCAGTGTCCAGGGATAACATGAGCACAAAGTGCAGACCACCAGGTTATGAATATCAGGAGTGTTCTCAACAACAGTGAGATGCTCTCCCTGTCGACCAAAGTACCCGAGCTCAGCGACCGTTGCGGTCGCGTCCTCAAACAGTGCCTGCTTGAACGACAGATCCGACCAGGCCTTGGCCACCACATGCGCTCCGTTTTTCGGGCCGACTTGATGCTCATAAGTTTCAATGATGGCATCCAAAGCATCCCGCTTCACCAGCCCTTTTTCAAGCAGGAGGCTCTCCAACGCCTTGACACGAAGCTCAAGATCGGAGGGCAGGACGGTATGATCGTGGTCATGCGACATAAGTAATATGCACCTTTGAGTCTAACGTTGCTAGCGAGACAGTCATGCTTCTGTCCCAGCCTATTCCACTCATTTAAGTAGATTGTCACACCGAAGCTAGCGACTCAAGCCATGACGGAAATTGTGTCGTTGCTTTTATCTCTTTAACAAAATCTAAATCTCTTTACGATTTAACTTAAACATGCGTTTCCCGATTCATGCCGGCTTAAAAAGTGCTCGCCACGGCATGCACGAGCATTAGGCATCCAGCATGTGCAATCGTTCCGAGAAGAGGGTGCATTCATGATAATTTCGGTACAGTGCCTCTCCTCAATGCGACGAGTCAGCCTCCTTCCAGTAACTTAGCTGCACAATCTCCTCTTGCTAACCGACCGTCTTACTCCCAACATATCGAAGCAAGTCTGCATCGCGCGACTTTTCTATTTGACTGTGACAACGAGCTGACCTATGACCCCCCAGTGATGATAACCGTTGCGCCCAACGGCGCCCGAAAACTCAGAAAAGTTCAACCCGCGCTTCCCATCTCCTCATTTGAGTTAGGCACCACAGCGGCGTCATCTTTTGATGTTGGGGCAGGCATGCTTCATCTTCAAGCTCGGGACAAGAATCAGAAACACGGCCTTGATCCAGACCTGTATTGTTTAGCAACATAAGAAATCAGACTTCAAGCAGGATCGGAGTTAATCGTTCAAACAATTAATGAATCAGGAAAAAAATATCGGCCAGAAGAACAGATTAAATGCGTGAAGAGGTCTAGGCCCGAGGCAGTTTCCGTAGCCTTGAGGGAAATCTTTCCTAATGATCAATATGAGGCCACAGCCGCAAGGTTTTTTACGTGGCTACAAACAGAGAAGATTGCACCTCAATGGATACTGTATGAACAAGAAGACATTCAGCGTTTCAGAAACTACTGCGCCGGAGGCCTCATACCGGACGAAATAATCCATGGGCTCAACGAAACATTCAAATGCCAACGAGTTAGAAGGCCTCGTAAAACTGCTAAACCAAAACTGGCACTGGTCAGCGTGCGCGTTTGGAGAGGAAGAGGCCAAACGCATGGCAAGGGCCATAGAATTGAATGGGCACTGCCGCCAGGGATTTTTTGTGAGTAACTTGTATTTCGCAGACGGTCAAGAGGCCCAATCAAACACAGATCTCGTTCTATCAACTACAGAGGCTACTTGATCGTCGGGCAATTCAGTCGCGAGTTGCGGCGCAGTAAGAAATCTTTTCGGTATATTCTCTCGCTAGGGTATACCTACCGTTTTAATCAAAAATCAGACGAGCTCAACCCGGTGTTCTAGCGGCAAGCAGAATGTAAATGAAGACCCAACACCAATCGTGCTCTCTAATCCGACGGTCCCGTTGTGCTTTTCAGCGATATTTCTCACGATAGACAAGCCAAGCCCTGTTCCACCCAAACTTTGAGCGCGAGCCTTTTCTACTCTATAAAAGCGCTCGAAAATGCGTTTCTGATCCTCGTCACTAATCCCTAAACCATCATCACTTACACGCAGTCTTACCTTCTCCTCATCGCTTTCTAATGTGATGGTTATCAGTCCGCCCTCTTCTGTGTATTTGATCGCATTATCTAAAAGGTTATCGATAAGCTGACTAATATCAAAGCTGTCTACAAACAGGTATAAATCTGTATCAGGCAATTCTGTTATTATGCGAAGTCCTCTTTCTGTAGCAGAACCTTCTGCTACCCTCACAGCATTGATGACTAACTCGTTAATATTAGTTCTTAAGAATTCTTCCTTGCCGCGATTACTTTCCAGACGAGAGATTGTCATCAGGTCATCGATTAATTGGGCCAACCTCAAACTTTGAACATGCAACCTCTCCAAGAAGTGTGCAGATTTATCTTTTTCAATTCCTTTAGCCTCCAATAATGTTTCTGTAATAGCTCTTATTGCCGTGATAGGTGTTTTTAATTCGTGTGACGCATTGGCAACAAAGTCGGTCCTTACTCTCTCCAGATTTCTTAAGTGGGTTACATCGTGCAACACCAAGACTGCACCTATCGGTTCGGAGCGATCATTGCGTAGAGATGCAGCATAAACATCAAGAGCATTAGATGAAGAGCCCCTTTGAAAATCTACATGGATATTCACTACTGAGTTATTTTGGATTGCACTATCAAGTGCGTCAGTTATATCTTGATTTCTTATAGCGTGCCAAATAGGCTGACCTACGCAATATTGAGGCTCTACTGATAAGAGCCGCGCAGCAGCATCATTGATGTGCAGTACGTTTTGCGTCAAGTCTACGTCTATAACCCCCTCAACCATGCATGTGAAAACAGTTGCTAACCTATTCCTGTCTTTAGCAACTTTATTATAGTTTTGCTCTGATCGCCTAGCGATGCGATTAAAAGATTCTGCGATCCCGCTTAAACCCACTCCACTGACTGCAGGAATTCTTGTGTCAAATTTCCCGCCTGCTATGTCCTTTGCTATCGAAGAGACTGCGTCGATTCTGTTCGCCTGATAGCCGAAAAAGATAAAACCAAGAACGAGGACAATTGTAACAATGACGATTGTATTTCGAGTCACCACAGAATTTTCACCTCTTACCATAGCGCTGATCTCAGTCAAGGGCTTTGCAACTCTGACGAAACCTATCACCCCCCCTGTTGAATTTACTGGCAATGCAAGATACCGGTATTCCTGGCCTAGAGCAGAGCTATATCGGTTGGTTGAGCCAATTCCAGTAACAAGGGCGGCCTGGATTTCTGGTCTGCGCAAATGATTATCCATTGCCAGTGGATCTTGGTGAGAGTCAGCAAGTACTCCACCAAATAAATCAATTAAAGTGATTCGCAGGGACGATATCTCTGATTGCTTTTTCACGTATAGTTTTAGACTTTCAGAGCTATCTGCAAGTGTAGCTGGCGAAATGCTGCCGGCCAGCAACTTTGCCGTTACCTGCATTGAGTCTTCGAGCTCATGGAGACTTCTAGATTCACTATTATTCAAGGAGGCAATTAGAATAAAACATGCCCCTAGCGAGGTTACTAATGCATATCCCAAAAACGCTCTCAAAAAATATCGTGACTTAAAAAACATACAAGACGCCAGGTATTAAGCTTTCTGAAAGTTTGTAGTAAATGATTAAGAAGCGGCTTGACAGCCTAATTAAACCTCACGCAGCCGATAGCCTACTCCTCTAATCGTTTCAATCATGGGTGGTTCCACATTCATTTTTTTCCTTATCGCTCGAATATGAACATCTATATTCCGATCCACGACAAACGATTCCCCTCCCATTGCGTTGGAAAGCAAATGATCTCTAGTGAATACGTGCCCAGGATTAAGTGACAGGTAGTGTAATAATCTAAATTCGGTGGCTGTAAGACTGATCTGTGAACCTGAAACAAAGACTTGGTACTTAGCCGGATCTATTAGCAACTCACGAATTTGTATTGCAGCATCATCATTGGTTACATCCACCAACCGACCTCTGCGCAGAACGGCTTTAACACGAGCTATGAGCTCTTTTGGACTGAACGGCTTTGTTAAATAATCGTCAGCACCAACTCCTAACCCAAGCACAATATCACTCTCTTCTCCTTTGGCGGTCAGCATAACAATAGATGTATCTTTGGTGTGGGGACTATTCTTAATAGATCTGCAAATCTCAATGCCATCTAAGCCTGGGAGCATCAGGTCTAGTACAACGAGATCTGGCTGAATTTTGCTTACTTGAGTGAGACCTTTAATACCATTCGAAGAAGTGTAAACTAAGAACCCTTCTCTCTTGAGGCTGAAGGTCAATGCATCGAGGATGTCCGGCTCATCTTCGATAATTACTATTTTTCTTGTAGTCAATTGATCAGATCCGTCACCAAGCGAACATACAATACGGCTTATTTAAAATAGCAAGGCCAATAATCACTCTGCGTGGCGAACGACCTTTCCGTCAACAACGAATATAACGTCTTCAGCAATGTTTGTGGCTAGATCTCCGATTCTTTCCATATTACGACTGCAAGAGAGCAGATTTATTGCGGAGCCTGCGACTGCAGGCTGCTCTGCGACCAAGCTTTTTACTATTGCATACATATCCCTGTTTATTTGGTCGACCTGATCATCCATCTCGATTATTTTACGGGCGAGTTGATCATCTAGCTTAACGAGCGAGTCTAAAGAACTTCTCACCATGGTGCGAACGAGATCTGGAAGACCTTGCATAGGCTGACTCAGGTCAGGTATGACTTCAGATTCCATAAGGTCCTTAGCTCTTTCGGCAATATTTTTTGCAATATCACCCATCCTCTCAAGATCGTTATTCACCTTTAGCACAACTACTAGGAACCTTAAATCAACTGCGACAGGCTGATGCAAGGCGAGAATCTTCAAACATTCTTCTTCAATTTGAACTTCCATCTCGTTGATTTGTTCTTCATTAGTAAGCACCTCTTCAACATATGAGCTGTCTCTATTATTTAAAGCAAGGAATGCATTGTTAATGGCTAACTCAACCATATTGCCAAGTCTAAGCATTTCTTTTTTGAGCTTATCTAAGTCTCTATGCAAATGTAGTGACATTTAACTCTCCGGATCTATCCAAAACGCCCAGTGACATATTGCTCCGTCCGCTGTACTGACGGCCGTGTGAAAATACGCTTAGTAACATTGAACTCAATCAAATCGCCCATCTCCATGAAAGCCGTATAGTCAGATATACGTGCAGCTTGTTGCATGTTATGAGTTACGATCACTATCGTGTAGCGCTGCTTTAATTCAAACATGAGATCTTCAATGTGAGCAGTTGAAATTGGATCAAGCGCGGAACACGGTTCATCCATCAATAAAACTTCTGGTTCCATCGCGAGTGCTCGGGCTATGCATAATCTCTGCTGCTGACCTCCTGAAAGGTTAAGAGCAGAATCACGGAGTCTGTCTCTTACTTCATCCCATAAGGCGGCTTGTTTTAGCGATCTTTCCACCAATTCGTCCAGAGACCCCTTATATCCATAATTAAGGGGACCCCAGGTAATGTTTTTATATATTGATTTTGGGAATGGGTTGGGTTTTTGAAAAACCATCCCAATCCTTCGGCGGACTTCTACCGGGTCTACATCGTTGCCGTACAGATCTTCATCAGCGAAGACAAGCTCCCCTTCAACTCTTGCGCCCTCGACGAAATCATTCATACGGTTCAAAGAACGGAGTAGAGTACTTTTGCCACACCCAGAAGGACCGATTATCGCTGTAATCCTGTTTCTTCGAATATTGAAAGATACATTTTTTACCGCTTGGACTTCGTGGTAATAAATGCTCACATCGCGAAGCTCTAAGACCGACTTCTTCCTCATCTTAAAATGACCACCGAACTCTCCTGCCTGTTTAAAAAGTTCGCTCATTATCTAATTCTTTTCTCTGTTTTGTTGCGAATGTAAATCGCAGTTGAATTCATCAATAGTAAAACTACCAGCAACACGATGATTCCAGCCGCCGCAAGCTCATGAAATTCTTGTTGTGGCCGGGATACCCAATTGTAAATTTGAATCGGTAGCGCCGTAAATGAATCCATAGGGCCTTCCGGCAGAAAGGCAACGAAGGTTAAAGCGCCTATCATGACAAGAGGCGCGGTCTCACCAATTGCTCGTGAAAGGGCAAGGATTACACCCGTCATAATGCCTGGAAAAGAGGCAGGTAAGACATGGGCCCAGGTCGTTTGCCATTTTGTAGATCCGAGTGAGTATGCGGCATATCTGATGCTGACAGGGACAGTCTTGATTGCTTCCCTGCTCGCTATAATTATCACTGGGAGAATTAACAGGCTCATGGTCAGAGATCCTGAAACAAGGCTTCTCTCGAGCGCGAGAAAGCGGACGAATATCGCTAAACCAAGAATCCCATAGACAATAGAAGGCACACCAGCCAAGTTCGCTATATTCACTTCGACAAGTCTCGAAATACGTCCTTGCTTCGCGAACTCTTCTAAATACAGTGCTGCTGACACGCCAATAGGAATAGATATAAGAGCAACGAGGGCTATTAACCATATCGTCCCCACAAGTGCTGATTTTATGCCAGCTCTCTCGGGGAACCGCGATGGAAAACTGTCTATAAATTGCCAATCCAACCATCGGAAACCATCTATAGACACCTGGAAAAGCAACACTGCAAGCAGCAACACACTCGACCAAGTTACCGCGCCACAGAAAATTGAAAACATCTTTGCCTTAAAATGGCGTTTCGCGAGATTGCGGTTTTCACTTTCTGAGTTAAAAGTCACAGAGCTACACCTCAGTCATAAACTTCGCGAAATCGATTTAAGATTAGCTGTGATAGGACATTTATCGCCAACGTAATACCGAATAACAATGTCGCAACAGCAAACAGCGTTTGATACGCAATTCCACCAGTTGGGGTATCGCCTAGGCTCACCTGCACAATGTAGGCGGTCATTGTTTGCACACTTTCAAACATGCTTAGTGAAATGTTTGGCGTCTGCCCCGCAGCCAGGGTAACTGCCATTGTCTCACCAATCGCCCTCGAGATAGCTAAAAGAAAGGATGCCATAACGCCAGACAGACTGGCAGGCACAACGACTCTGGTCGTCACCTCGTATGACGTTGCTCCTAACGCATAGGCTCCTTGTCTCAGAGCGGTAGGGACAGCCCTCATCGCATTGTCGCTGAGCGTAGCAACCATGGGGAGTATCATTATACCTACGACGATCGCTGCGCTTAGCGCATTGAAGACTTGAATATCTGGGAAAATAGTCCGAAGTGAGGGGGTAACGAAGGTAAGAGCGAAGTAGCCATAGACAACAGTGGGGATTCCAGCTAGGAGTTCCAAGATCGGCTTCACTATGCCTCTAACTCGATCAGACGCGTACTCGCTCAGATAAATCGCGCTAGCGAGGCCAGCAGGAATAGCTATCACCGCAGCCCCAATGGTCACTATCAAAGTACCCCAAAGTAGAGGAAGCACACCAAATGAACTCGGCTCAAATAAGGGTGTCCAGGAAGTGCCCAGGAAAAACTCAGCCGGAGAAACTACATCGAAGAATTTCAGCGTCTCGGACACTAGCAGAACGATTATGGCTGCAGTAGTAATCACAGAGACAAGAGCACACAAGGCGAGCCATGCTTTAATGCAAAACTCGCCCCAGCGGATTTTCGATGCTTTCAGGGTAGACATTTTTAACTTTGATTGATCTCCGAAGGATCTAGTCTACTCCAATTGAGTGTTTTAAGTATCGATTAAAAGCACGACTTCACAAAAGATTCTTCAGCTTGAACTAAATTAGCTGAGAGCACTCATGCTTAGCTGCTTTAGTAGGGTCGCAGTGCATCTCTAGAAGCTTGATACATCTCTTCCGGCAACTCTATGTATCCGACCTCATTCGCAATTCCTGCCGCGTTATCGATATAAAACTCAACAAATGATCTGACCTCAGGCCTCGCTAGACTATCTGTATTTAAGTACACGAAAATCGGTCTGGATAATGGCGAGTATGTGCCCTCATTGATTGATCGCGCGGTTGGCGCTACCGGGCCATTACCATCATCTATGGGAACGATTTTCAGATTTTCCTGATTCTCGATGTAGTATGCGTAACCGAAAAATCCAAGGGCGTTCTCATCACCACTAATTCCTTGAACTAGGACATTATCATCCTCACTTGCCGTGTAATCAGGCCGAGAAGCCCCTGATTCTCCATTAACAGCCTCAGTGAAATAATCAAAAGTCCCAGAATCAGTGCCCGGACCGTAGAGCCTTATGGGCAGTTGGGGCCAATTCGGCCTGATGTCGTCCCAGCTATCAACCATACTGCCTGGCTGCCAAATCATTCGAAGCTCATCAACCGTTAAATGATCTACCCAAGTATTGTTTGGATTAACAACAACAGACAGACCGTCAAAAGCGACCGGTATTTCTAGGTAGTCAATGCCATTAGCCCTTGCTTCTTCGACTTCTGAATTTTTAATCGTCCGGGAAGCATCGTTGATATCAATTTCACGAGACAGGAACTTTTTAAATCCACCCCCTGTTCCGGAAACCCCAACGGTCACCCTCACACGAGGCGCCACAGATAAGAACTCTTCCGCTATAGCTTCACTAATCGGGTAAACGGTGCTTGATCCGTCTAGACTAACAGTACCGCGAAGCTCGCCCACTGCTTCTTGTTCTGCCTCATCATTATTTTCAGAGCAGGACCAAAGGACAACGCTAAAGGATACCAAAAACAACAATTTGGAGAATATAGAAGTTTTCATATAAATCGATCCCACATCGTAATTGCGAAATTTGATTCAGTTTGGCACTACTCTATTAAGGTTTGATAAAGAACCGCATGTGAATGAGAGAAACACGCTAGCTTGGGAAATATGGCCCGCTTGTTTGCTCCGCAGGGGATGTACTCTATTGCTAGACTGCCATTTCGGGCGTAAGCAAAGTCAATATAAGACCACGCATCTTAATTTTACCTTCATAATAACTTAACAATTATTTGGGATCATTTTACCTAAAGTTACACTTAAGAAACGAATCGGGGTAGCCAAAATGGATCTCACGTCCAATCACCGTCGGCATATCTACACGGGCATCGCACTCGGAATGCTCGGCATTAGCAATACTGCGCTCGCAGCTGACCAAGAATTGCTAGACATACTGTTAGCGAACGGCGCAATTACCGAAGAGCAATATGAGAACCTAATCGGACGAGATACTGTATCTAGTGAAGAAATCTTAACCAACACGAACAGTGCCTCTAAAGTAAATAGCTCATCCGCTGATTTTATTGTTCGGCAGCTTGAGGAACAGTTACCGGTCACAGCCTCTCAAGAAAGCTCGGGGTTCAGGCTTGAAGCACGGGATGGAAATTGGAGAACCGATCTACAATGGCGAGCACAAACTAGATTCACCACTCCGTATCGCTCAGATCCGAGACAGATTTCCTCGTATGACTCGGAGCAAAATAATTTTGAAGCGCGCCGGCTGAGAATGAAGATTGGGGGGCATGGGTTTCAACCTTGGCTACGGTACTATTTCGAGGTCGATCTCCAGCCATCTCGGGATTATGACGACATCAGCTCTAGTTCCAGCGCAAGGGTTATCGACTGGAGACTGGACATCGCGAAATGGGACTGGGGCGGTGTTCGTGTTGGGCAATGGAAGGTAGATTTAAACAGAGAACGCGTGGACTCCTCCGGGCGTCAGCAATTTGTTGAAAGATCGATCGCGAATCGAGTTTTCACGATGGACCGCCAAGTTGGAATTCAACTCAGGGGTCACTTATTTCAGGATACGCCGGCCGACATGCGCTATTATGCTGGTGTTTTCAACGGCGAAGGCCGGAGTGTCAATAACGCAGACGACAACCTGATGTATATGAGTCGCCTGCAATGGAATTTCTTGGGCCGAGATCTGTCCTGGCGGCAGACCGATGTCGAGTACACAGAGAAGCCGACCGGTAGTTTCGCTATCGCTGGATTTACGAATACCGGTGCATGCACCCGCTGGTCTTCTTCGGGGTGTGGAAACTTGGATGGTTTTGCTAAACCGGCCTCCGCGGGAAAGGACCAGTACGAAACCAACCAAGCTGTGCAAGAATTTGCATTCAAATACAGAGGGTTTTCCGCGCAACAAGAATTTCACCGCAAGAAGATTGAAGATACGGCGGCGGGAACAACTTACGAGTTAACAGGCGGATATGCTCAAGCAGGATACTTTTTCGGCAACATTTTCCCTTCTGTCCCTAAGCCGCTTGAACTTGCAGTTCGTTATGCTTTTGTCGACGAACCCAATGCAATGGATTTGACGAGAGAAAACAACCGTGAAGAACTCACTATCGGTGCGAATTGGTTCTTCGCGGGACATAACAACAAGCTTACCCTAGACTTTTCTTGGCTCGACCTCGACGATTCCATGCTGTTCCAAGAGGAGTCAGACACCAGACTAAGGTTTCAATGGGATGTATCGTTCTAAAAGGTACACTTGGGACGCAAATTATCGCGACCTGTATTTTCGCTACGTTCGAAACACGTTGGAGACTCGCTATTAGGTTTGGCAATCTCATTGACCGATGCCAGCCGAATTGCCACTGATATGGTTTGACGGGCCTAATGAGCAGCTGCCGAAGTTGCGCGCTTGAAGCGGTAGCGAATAAAAGGATTGAGTAATCGGGCCAA
>MDTD01190032.1_pt1 | contig 10672 bp, 9 predicted proteins | sample 811221 | NCBI WGS metagenome assembly MDTD01 (sample SAMN05326646, study PRJNA326480) | marine metagenome | isolation source: seawater | place: Pacific Ocean: South West | collected 2011
AATAGCTATTTACTACCCCCACAGATGTCCTACCCCCCCTGTTATCGTTAGCAAAATGATCCCATGCTACGCACACACGAAAAACCACTCTAACGGCAAACTATGCCCGCAAAGCGAATGGGAGCCGTATCTTAAAACAAAAGTCCCCACACGCATCGCCGTCCCCACGGGTAAAGTCAGCAGTGCCATTAGAATTCGCCAATCACCGATTCCCGAATTCGTTAGCCCTGAAAATTCAATTCATGCGCAAGGTCAGAAGCCTGATAAGGACGATCAACCGACCGCTCTGATAGAATCTTCTCAAAGTCCCCACGCGGCATTCCTGCAAAAGCAGCCGCCCGACCAACCGCTAAAAGCCCGCACTGATAATAATGCACAGCCAAATCACAGCGAACCCGCGCCTCAGCGTTGCAGGAGTCAGCGCCCAAGGCTTCCACAAGATCATCAGGAATTTCAAAAACCATTTGCATACGTGAAAAAGAGTAAAGCGAGAGCTCACAATATGCAAGCCCTCGCTTCATCTTCAATGGAGCCGCGCTCCGTAGAGCGCGGAAACGTCCGGACTCTCTCCCGAACTCTTTACTATTTCCTATCTTCAATGGGGCCCCGCCGTGCGACACGTATGCCTCATCACGGGGATTCTCCAAGTTCGATTAAAAATTGCTTAACCAAGGAATCCCCAAACCGAATTCCCCCAGCCTGCATCCCACGAATAATCGTCCTGACTTCATCAATGAATTCCCGTTCCCTAGCCATTCGCAGAACGCCTAAACTCCCAATAAAATCGATTCCTAGCGCACGAGCCTTCCGACGCGCGGGCACCTCATCCAAAAGTGCTAAATCTCCAAAACGAAAAACCGAAGCGATAACTTCTGTCTCTCCTGGATCCAACGACTGCTCTGACCAGACAGGGTGGTCATCTATGGGAAGTTCAAAAGTTTTGATCCAAGATTCTTCCTGCATGATCAATCGCTGCACGTTCTCAGCAGCAATCCAGCCTTCACCTTGATCAATCAATTCTATTCTCACTGCTCTTGGTATCCAAATTCGCTTAAATAAAGATTTCAACAGCTCCAGCTCTCCGACCACCGAAAAAGCCACTAGAACGTTTGTATCCGCCACGACTCGACTTTCTATTTCAATTTCCATCTTTACTATTTCCTAGAAGTGGATTTATTATCCATCCTTGTCAAACAACAACTCATATAATGCCCCTTATTGAGCCTATCTAATTTCAACGACAGATCTCAAGCCACAACAGGCAACCAGTCTTTCAATAAAAAAATTAAAAGGTTAACAATTCCCATGACTTACTCCGAATTTTTCAAAATTGCAACAGGCCGTGATCATCCCCCCTACCCTTGGCAAGAACAACTTGCCACAAGCGAGACGTGCGAATCCCGACTCATCAATATTCCAACTGGACTGGGTAAAACTGCCGGAGTTATTCTGGCTTGGCTCTGGAATCGGCTTAAAGTTGAAGACGGACAAAAATCATCCTGGCCGCGCCGCTTAGTCTACTGCTTACCCATGCGCACCCTAGTCGAGCAGACTGAGGGCGAAGCACAAAAATGGATACAAAATCTATGGGTGGCACGCGACTCACTAAACCTATCAAAAGCCGCAGTCGAAGAGCTCCGTTGGCTTAGCGGCAACGACGATCCCGAAAAAGCCCGCAGTCCCATCGTCCTGATGGGCGGCGAGGATCTTTCTCCAGAAAAACGCGAGTGGGATCTATACCCCGAACGCCCAGCCATCCTGATCGGCACCCAGGACATGCTACTCTCCCGCGCCCTCAATCGCGGCTACGGCATGTCCCGCTACCGTTGGCCCATGCACTTCGCCCTCCTTAACAACGACGCGCTCTGGATTATGGACGAGGTGCAGTTGATGGGGGCGGGACTGGCGAGCACTTCCCAGCTCGAAGGATTCCGGAGCCAATCCGCCTTGGGAAGCCGAAATTGCCGCAGCTGGTGGATGAGTGCCACTAGCCGCCCCGACTGGTTAAAAACTGTTGATTTCCCCGACGCCCTCTTCGCCCGAGCTCCGGTTCGCCTCGGGGATGAGAAAGAAACTGGTCGAATTAAAGCTCTCCGGACGGCACCGAAGACTTTAAAACCTGTGCCCGGTGCGCTGGACTCAAAAAGTGCTAAAGGCTTTGCAGTTTTTATCGCAAATAATCTTTCAGACCTAGGCCTCAACTTAGTCGTGGTTAACACCGTAAAACGTGCGCGCGCAATCCACAAAGAACTGACCAAGACCTTGCCCAAAGAAGCACCGGAGCCGATCCTTCTCCACTCACAATTCCGGCCTGGCGACCGCCAAGATGTTCTGGATCAAGTGATGTGCGAAACTGCTAAAGTCAGGCAAATAGTCGTCAGCACACAAGTCATTGAGGCGGGTGTCGATCTTTCCGCCCACACGCTTTTCACCGAACTCGCTCCGTGGTCTTCACTCGTACAGCGCTTTGGACGTTGCAACCGCTGGCTCGTAGATAGCGAACCACACTATTCAAAATCGAGCATCTACTGGTTGGATATCGATACCGAAAAAGATGCCCTCCCCTACACTTTCGATCAACTCAACGAAGCGCGGAAACGACTCACGCAAATTGACAGCGCGGCGATCGCCAATCTCGAACAGTTCGATTCTCCCGATGCCGACAAGCCGAGATTCCGGCACGTCATTCGCCGAAAAGACCTGATTGAACTTTTCGATACGACTCCAGACCTAGCTGGAGCCGATCTCGACATTGATCGCTTCATACGGGATGCCGACGACAGTCGTGTACAAGTCTTCTGGCGCAACTGGAACGGTGGACCGGAGATGGCGCCAAACGATAATGTGAATTCTGAAAGCGTAGCCGAAGGTGCCCCCTTACTCCCTGAATTGTGTTCAACAAGCATCGGCAATTTAAGGTCATTGCTCGGCAAACAAGGAATCGCATGGCGCTTCAATCCGCTCGACCGCGAATGGCAACGCGTGAGACCCGACTCAATTTATCCGGGACAGACATACCTTCTGCACGGCACTCAAGGCGGCTATTTACCAACGCAGGGCTGGACTGGAGACTCAAGAAACAAAGTCACCTCGCAATCTAAAAGCTATAACACTTCTGCAACTGGGCTGGCCGACGCAAATGAAGCCGATCCAGCCTCCGAACAGGATCAATGGCAAACGGTGGCAGAGCACACGAATGCCGTCTGCTCTACACTAGAGCAACTTCTTCGAGACTTTGCTGACGACCTGCCCGAAGTGCCCGCTGGGCTGGGTGCCAGCTTGCCTGAAATCCTAAGACAGGCCGCACGCTGGCATGACTGGGGCAAGGCGCATCCAGCGTTCCAAGCCAAAGTGAAAACAGACCGATTGGTCGAGACTGGATCGAATGAACCGATAGCTAAAGCACCCTCTGAGGCTTGGCAAAAAGGCCGATTGCCCAAGCGCCCCAAAATAGACGACCTGCGCCGCAAACATTTCCGCCACGAACTTGCATCCGCGCTAGGCATCCTCCTCGCTGATTCTCATTTCCCACTAGCTGAAGGCACCGCCCGCGACCTCGCGGCTTATCTGATCTCGGCTCACCACGGCAAAGTCCGCCTATCCATACGCTCACTTCCCGACGAATGGCTCCCCCACATGACCGATGAAAGACCTTCTGAAAGCCGCTTCGCCCGAGGTGTTTGGGACGATGATGTTCTCCCCAGTGTCGATCTTGGCGGAGACATCCTCGCACAGGGCGTCAAATTATCCCTCGAGCCAATGGAACTAGGACTTTGCGAGCACCCACCCTTCGAAGGTCAGCCTTCGTGGGCGGAACGCACCCTTACACTCCGTGACACGATTGGCCCGTTTGCACTTGCCCTGCTTGAAACTCTACTCAGAGCCGCCGACGGACGGGCATCTCAAGTGGCTCCAGGTAGTATGATTATCGAGGAAGCCGCTAGCCCTTACGGAAAAGCGAACGCGCTCTCCGAAGATGAAACGGCGATGGCACAAGCCATCGCTGCCGACGGCCTCGCTATTCAAGACCGTTTTCGCCCTGAGCCACTGTTCAAAGAGTCGGGCAACGGCCACTACGAAAGCCGCACCGTGGCGGACATCCAGAAAGCAAAGCAGGCGATGAAAGGAGCCCGATGAAGAAAGTTTGGCTAAGCGAAATTCCGTGGTCAGTCGTCGTCGAAACCAATCGCCTCCTCTGTGCACCAAAAGGTGCCTTTCACGGACCGACCAGCGACGGCTTTGAGACAACAAAGCAGCTCTGGAATAAAAGATACACCTCCGAAATGGAGCTGAATCAGGCCATCCAGCTCTGCCGCGAGTGCCACCGACTCGCACCCTTTTGCAACTTCAACGGAAACACCTTCGTCGCCATTATCCGCACCATCATCGGAAATCTCGATTTATCTCCCGACCTCTCAGTCGCGCTCCGAAGCCTCGCCGGCCATATCGTCGCTGGTATCTCAACTCCCGAAGAAGAGAAACAACTCCTTGAACTCATCGACCGCCACATTCCCACACGCCATGACTGACTCGCTCCACTTCCACGGTTGCACACCTGAACCACTAATGGGTTACCTCAAAGCCCTCGGCGTCTTCCGACTTCTGTCTGAACAAGTAGACTCCGAATGCCGAGCCGCTTGGCAGAACGGCCACCTCGTATTGCAGACCAAGCTTAGCGAGGCCGAGATTGTGAGCTTTTTCTTCGAAAAGTATATACCTACACCCGTAGTTGTTCCTTGGAGTGGCGGGTATTTCTTCAATGTTAAACAAAATAGAAAAAGTCTTACCTATAAAAAAACTCCTACTAGCTCAGTCATAATTGAAGCCTTCCTCCAAAATACTTCGGTTCGGCTAGAGACCTATAGAAGTGCTTTGAATCACTGTCTCGAATCTCTCAGAGACCTTGGAATGAACAAAAAAGAACAAATGAAAGGTAAAGGCAAAGCCAACTTCCTTGCATACCTACGAACGCTCCCTAGCGATGGCCTTAACAACTGGCTAGATGCCGCAAGCGCCTTACCGGACGATAATTTAAAGCTAAACACTCTGCTTGGAAGTGGCGGTGGGAGCGACGGAAACACTCACTTCTCTGACAACTTCATGCAAAACCTCTGGGAATCACTACCTGATTTCGATTCTCAGAAAGCTAGCAGTGACACGCGTCTCGAAGAAATTTCCAATGAGTCTCAGCAATTGCTCCGAAATTCTCTTTTCGATGCGTCTACGAGTGCTTTAGTCAAAGGGCGGACTTCATCGTTGTTTGATTCCGGTGCAGTTGGAGGCCCGAATACAAGTCAGGGTTTCAAGCGTAAGTCTCTATCTAATCCTTGGGACTTCATTCTAGCTATTGAAGGATGCGTGGGCTTCGGAGGGTCTGTAACCAAAAAACTTGGAGCTTCGAAGAGTAGAGCGGTTTTTCCATTTCAAACTGATGCCTCTGCAATCGACAGCAATTCGTTAGTTGAAAACGAGAATTCGGGAAAAGAAATATGGCTACCGATGTGGAAGCGCTCATGCCGCTACATTGAAATAAAGCAGTTACTCGCAGAGGGACGCTCGGATTGGAAAGGAAAGACGGCAAGTAGAGGTGTCGATTTCGCCAAAGCTGTCGCCTCCTTGGGTATCGACCGCGGGATTCAATCATTTGCGCACTACGCGATCCTGAAGGGAAGGGTTGGAGGTAACAATTATAATACTGCCGTTTTTCTTGATCGTTTTGAAGTGCAAGCCCGCAACAAAGTTCACCACCTTCACGAGGTTGACCCGTGGATCGAACGCTATCGCCGTGCATGCGGCGATAAGGCACCCGCTCGCTTCGGCACTGCTCTACGCCAAATCGATTCTGCCGTCTTCGACTACTGCCGTCTAGGCGGACGGGAGCGTTTTCAAGGGATTCTCATTGCATTGGGACAAGCCGAACGCGAACTCTCCACAGCAGTCAGATTCCGAGAAAAAAACTACTTGAATTCATTGCGCACGCTTTCCCACGATTGGGTTGTCGAAGCCGACGACGATTCACCGGAGTTTGAGATCGCGGCAGCTCTCGCCGCAATTCGTAGCATTCCGGGAAAAATTCCGGGAATTCGCGCCAATATGGAACCCGTTGCCTACGAAAAAAAAGGCCTCGAATGGAAAGAATCGAGTAAAGCTTACGTGTGGAAAAAGGGAGACCTTTATGAGAATCTCGCCTCTGCGCTCGAACGCCGCGTGCTCGATACAACACGTCTGAGTTTGAACTGCCTACCTGTTACTAGCAATCGTAGCGTACGCCCTGAGACTATTGCAGCGTTCATCGCAGGGGAACTCGACGAGGTGAAAATCGAAAGCCTTCTCTGGGGTCTGATTTGTTGCAGAGAGATCAAATGGGCACCGGATCGCGGTTCTAGAACTAAAGGGGCAGACGAAATAAAAATAAGTGAAGTCGGAGAATCAGGATACCCACTTCCCCGCTGTTTCGCCCTGCTCAAAGCGACGCTTTCCGGTCTCTGCAAAAGCTCGTTAACTCCCACTGGACTGAAGCCCACAGAACAACAAGACTTTGAAAAACTCAAAAGCGTGGTACCTGAAGCTCGCCTGCTCCAGTTGCTTCGAGCCAATCGTTTACCTGAAGCCACCACCTTAGCGGCACAGAGACTCCGCAACAAAAACCTCGCGACAGCGCAAGTCGATTGGTCGAGCGAAATCTACGACGATTCCGAAACCACCCGCCGTCTCGCTGCAGCGCTCATGCTACCGGTTTCAAATTATAATCTAATCCGTCTTTGGAGCCTTGTTTCTCATAAGCGAAAAAGCCCCGAAACAGAATCGACACAAGAATCCCAACAAATAATCCAAACGATCAACCAATAAAGAAAACCATGGACTACACCGCACTTAAAAACGCTCCCAGACTACTCATCGAAGCCAAGCTGAAACCACTGCAGGGCGACCGTTTCCAGCCCACCGGCTTCGCCGACCTTGGAGCCGCTCGCTATAAAACCGCCGATGGCACAGACATGCTCTTAGTCGAATCGGCTCAATCGGTAGCCAACCGATTAGAAATGGCGATTTGGGATGAAGCCACCGAAGACCTCATTTCTGAACTGAAAGGCCTTCCCTACATTCGAGTCAATAACCCTGACGGGTCTATGCTCACAAACTCGATTCTCGAAGCTCATCGCATCAACTCTGAATACATATTAAAATTCAACACAAAACCGACGGAGTTCCATAGAAGAATTCAAGAGGAAATTGGATATGAAAAAGACAAACCGGTAAACAACCGACGCCTTGTTAAAACGGTCTTGAAATACGACCCAAACTCAGTTCTGCACGGAAGCTTTCTGGAAGAGATTGGCGGACGTCTTAGAATAATGCGAGCGATCAGCGGTTTCGTCGAGGCTAGCAACGTTTCAACCGCCGAAAGCGGTGGTGTTAAAAATAACCATGTCCAACCTGAATTAAAAGGAGGCGAAGGGAATGTCCCCTTTCCAAGAACCGAATTCACGGCAGAAAAAATCACGGCATACTTCAATCTGGATCTCGCACTGTTGAGAGGATACGGACTCTCGGAGGAAGCGACTAATTTCTTGATCTCACTAGCTCTCTTCAAAGTTCGCCGTTTTTTCAACGAGGGATTAAGGTTACGGACAGCATGCGACCTTGATGTAATCGACAGTATAATTGTCACAAGGCCAAATGGTTTCACAATTCCCAGCGATGTAGAGCTTCTCTCCGAAGCAAAGTCACTTTTACAGAAATGTATTGATAACGGACTTTTCGCAAAACCATCGACAACTGTTGTTCAGATAGAAGGAGCAAAATAGAAGAACAAAAGTCAAGAGACGGACTCTAATGCAAAAAGATGCCAATGACTAGACCATGACTGCCATCGAACTCAATTTTCTGACCGGACGTTTTCACGCCACACCTTGGGGCCGGCACGTCAACGAGGGGGCAGTCGAGTGGCCGCCTTCTCCTTGGCGACTTCTACGAGCCTTAATCGCGACTTGGAAGCGCAAAGCACCCGATCTCGACGAAGCAACCATACAGGGCTTGCTGGTGGCCCTGTGCGAGCCGCCACAATACTATCTGCCGCCCGCGACATTCGGCCATACACGACACTACATGCCGTGGTTCAAAAAGGGGCCGGGCGACAAAACCCTCGTCTTCGATTCCTTTGTCGCACTGCCTAAAGAAACTCCCGTGCAGATGATCTGGCCCGAGTTAGAACTACCTTCCGCTCAGCGAGATGCTCTCAACCACTTGCTCCCCCTGCTTGGGACGCTGGGACGTGCCGAGAGCTGGTGCGAAGGTCGTCTTATCTCGGAAGAAACAGATTTAAAAACGATCAATTGCACACCTTCGAGCGATCAGCCATCCGAAGAAGTCGTGCGCGTATTGGGCGTCGATCCAACAAAAGCGTTCCAAAACAATAAGTTTTATACACTTGCAAAAAAGCAGCCCCAAAAGGGCGGCCCAAAATACGAACGCAACTCACATTCAGCCTACGATCCAGATTGGCACCTCTGCATGGAAACACTATGGTTGCACGAGCAGCGCTTATCGATTCCACCAGGCGCAAAGTGGCTTAGCTACGAAAGAAAGAGCGACGCCTTAGCCCAACCGAAATCACGCATCGGGGTGCTACGCGCACGCCCTAAGATGCAAGTCGCCCGATTCGCATTAGATTCAGCCGTTCTTCCCCTAACAACTGACACAATACGGGTCGCAGAAGCCGCTAGAGTCGCGTTGATGAGCCAGTATGGATGGCTCACAAAAGTCGGAGACGTTAAAGGGAAGTCACGGATATTTTCAGGTAAAGAGATCGACGGAACCCCCATCACCGGACATCGCCATTGTTATTTTTTACCAACAAGTGAATCCTTAGAAAACCAGCAGCGTGGCCGAATAGACCACTTAACTCTATACACTGCAGACGGATTTGAACCTAATGAGCTTCGAGCAATTGATCGCCTACGACAAATTAGAATGCGTGACCGCCAGGATTCGGGGCATCCACTTGGAGTCGTCCTTTTGGGCGTCGGAGTCTCTAGTGAATTTCAGCCGGGGCCCATACGAGCCTTCGACGAATGGTTATCTGCGACTCCGTTTGTAGCACCACGCCACCCAAAAACGAGGGGTCCTCTCAAAAATACGGACAAAGGAAATTCCGACATTAGTCGATTCCTGATCTCTCAGATGTGGGAAGAACTTAAGCATCATTTACAACGAAGTGCATCAAAACAAAGCATCGACAGCGTCGAAATTGAACTCCTTCGTGATGACGATGGTAACACTCGCCGCTGGTGTCCGATTTATAAAACGTTCAGAGAACGATCAATCGAGTTTAACCGCTTCCGGCAAAAGCATAGCGACGATGGCGGTCGTAGACCAGCCGCCTTCTTCCGACTTAAATTTCAAGAACCAGTATCCGGTCCACTCGCTCTAGGGCACTCATCCCACTTCGGACTCGGGCTCTTTCTCCCAGTAGATTCTTGAAGCATTCAAAAAGTGGATAAACTCGACGAAAAGACCGATTATTCCGAATGCACTTGGGCGGGTGCCGAGGCCGCGCAACTTCGCAAGTGGCGCGGCCTCACCTTGCAAGAAAAGCTCAAGGCAAATGAGGAGATGGGCAAAACCGCTGATTACATGATTCAACAACGCAGCGAACAAGGCCTCCCCTACATCGATCCAGATACGGGCGAATGCGTGCGCTAAAGACCGATTTCAACTAACTGGATTTGATATTCCAAATCGGAAGATCAAACCTCATCTAAAAGAACTCTATGAACGTTCAAGCAACTCCCAACTCAAACCCAATCCAACCAAATTAGCATCAAGCCATCGAGGCCAGCCTGAGCGCATTTGGCGCTAAACATCTCGACGCTGAACTGACGGACTTCTGCTAAAATCAGACCACAAAACAATCTCCACCCCATCCGATGTCAAATCGATCTACTCGCCCTCCGTCCCCGGTTCTTCTTTCGCATGCATTTTTAGAATTAGCGCCAGCGGGTCGTCCGCTTGCAGAATGTCATCAGGCAAACGAATTACTAATCCACGTAACAATGCCTCCCGTTCAGCGGCAGGCTCACCCTCAGTTTGATGTCGATGCAAGGCACTAATATCAGTATAGAGGTGACGAAAGCGGGACTCCCACCGTTGACTCTCTGTCTGGGCCCTTTCAAGCCACGCGATCAGATCCAGGCGATCAACCGTGCGCAAACACTCTTCCGCCTGTTCAACATCCAGAAAGACGCCTGCCAAAATACGATGCCAGATCGCAAAGTAAACTGGGTGCGTTCGCCCGGGATCATCCGCTTGCTCAGGCGCGCACCACAACGAATCCTCAACAACACCGATCCGCACAGGCGATTCAGGCAAGATCGAACCAATTGTATAGGTCTGCATGCTATTACCGAAATGCTTAGTCTGCATATCGACAACAGGCTGCTCCCACTCCGGAACCCGAAGTGGTTTATCAAAACGAACTGTATCAAAAAGACCCATAATTTGATGAAAAACGACAGAGTAAATGTTTCAGCAATGAAGGGATCATTCGAGCATAAAAGTAAACAAATGAGCATCTAATTTAAGCAAGAAATATAACTTTCTCCTCCCCCGCTATGGACAATCCAAACAACTCAAAGGAACAAACGCTCCTACCAGCCCGCATGTTGAATGAATT
>MDTD01020707.1_pt1 | contig 10671 bp, 10 predicted proteins | sample 811221 | NCBI WGS metagenome assembly MDTD01 (sample SAMN05326646, study PRJNA326480) | marine metagenome | isolation source: seawater | place: Pacific Ocean: South West | collected 2011
AACTGTAGGCGACGCAGTTAAATTTATCGAAGGAAAAGCTAACTAGAAATTTTAATGCCATCAGAAAAAGATGGGGTAATGATAATTTTATCCTCTCCCTCAGGAGCCGGTAAAACTACTCTAGTAAAAAAACTATCTGAAAAAAATAATTTTGAAATATCAATATCACATACTACTAGACAACCTAGACCCAACGAAAAACAAAATGAAGATTATTTTTTTGTAAATGAGCAGGAGTTTAATAGGTTAATAAAAAACGAAGAATTTTTAGAATACGCAAAAGTTTTCAAAAACTTTTATGGAACAACAAGAACACCAGTCATAGATAAATTAAACAAAGGAAAAAATATCCTTTTCGACATAGACTGGCAAGGAGCCGATCAAATAAAAAATAAAAATTTAGATTATAATTTAATTACTTTTTTTATACTCCCTCCTAGTAAAGAAGTTTTATTTGAAAGATTATCTAAAAGACATTCAAGTGACAAATCAATAGCATTGGAGAGAATGAATCAATTTGAAAGAGATGTGTTACATTGGATAAATTATGATTATGTAGTCATAAATAATGATTTAAATGAATGTTATAATAAAATTTCTAATCTGATTGATGCAGAAATAAATAATGGCTCTAAAGATTATGATTTAGATTACATTAGAAGTCACGTTAATAAATTAACCTCTTAAATTTTCATATTCATAGGCTAATTTATAATAAGTTTCTAAACTTATATTTTGTGGTCTCAAATTTAAATCAATTTTAAGCTTTTCTAAAATTTTCTGATCTCCATTAAAAAGTTTATTGAAAGGTTTTTTTAACATCTTTCTTCTTTGACTAAAAAAAATTCTTGTAATTTTTTCCAAATTATTTGGATTTTTTATTTTAATAAAATTCTCCTTTGGAAGAAAAAATAATAAAGTACTATCTATTTTTGGTTTTGGGAAAAATGCACTAGGTTTAATATCACATATTTTTTCTATGTTAAGTTTCCAATTACAAATAATCGATAACCTACCATAATTCGAAGTATTAAACTCGGCAATAATTCTGTCTGCAACTTCTTTTTGAAACATTAAAACTAGAGACTCAAACCAGAATTTATTTTTTAGATTAATTATCCATTTACTTATAATCTCTGTCGAAATATTATAAGGCAGGTTACCAAAAACAGTAACTTTTTCTTTAAAAAGATTTCTTTCATTTATTTTTAAAATATCATCATTAATTATTGTAATTTGATTATTAAATTTACTGCTAAGATCATTTATAAGTCCATTATCTTTTTCTATAACAAATAGTTTCTTTGGATTTTTTTTAAGTATATATGATGTTAGATTCCCAGTTCCTGGTCCAATCTCTAGAATAGTTTTATCCTTAATATTAGTTACATCAGTAATTTTTTCTAAAATATTCTTATCAATTAAAAAATTTTGACCTAGACTTTTTTTTGCTTTTATCAATTATTATCCAAAAAATTAATTGCTTGAAAGAGACTTAAAGGATTAGATAAATTTTTTCCTAACATTTTTTCATTTGGACCATGATCCGGTGAAATTCTTATAAATGGCAATCCTAATGTAATATTAATAGCGTTATATTCATATAATGTTTTAATGGGAGTTAATACTTGGTCATGATACATACCTAAAACTACATTAAATTTATCTCTATTTTTTTTTATAAAAAAAGTATCAGCTGGATATGGTCCAGAAATATTGAAACCCTTATTACTTAGGAATTTTACAGCTGGTTTTATAACTTTTTCATCCTCATTAAATTTGTGGATACTCTCGCAATGTGGGTTTAGACCTAAAATAGCTATTTTTGGATTTTTTTTGAATTTTCTTTTATAAAAATTATTTATTAGTTTTGTTTTATCGTAGATATTTTTTTTCGTAATGTTTTTTGACACAGATTTTAAAGGAAGATGTGTTGTAATTGGGCAAACAGATAAATTTTTGTTATAAATAAGCATTGCATTACTGGTAGATTCAAATTTTTTTGAAATATACTCAGTTATACCAAGATATTTTTTCTGCAAGAATGTTTTTTTTACAATTGGACCATTAATAAATTTAACAAATTTATATTTTTTAATAATTTTAAAAGCTAAATCAAAAGATTGCTTAATATAATTATTTGATTTAGTTGAGATTTTTTCAAATGCTCGAATCTGATTATAATTTACATTTATTAGGTTAATCGATTTATTATCAATTTTATATTTATTCAATTTTTTATAATCTAGAATTCTTATTCTTTTTTTAAAATTATAGTGTTTCATTTGTAACTTTAAAATTTTTTCAGATGAAATAATTATTAATGGACTTTTAAATTTTTTTTTTTTTAATAGTCTTAAAAAATATCTCTAAAAAAATACTATTTGGTTCCCCAGCAACAATCAAAATGGATTTATTAAAATTCACTTATTTGTATCTCTTTCTTTATTTTATTGAAAAATATATTTGAAAACTGATTTAATTGTTTATTTGTAACCTCTCTTGTAATAATTTCTAATTCTTTATCAATATTATTTATTACTTTCACATCTCTTTCGTCTTCAACTTTTAATATTAAAAAACCCCCAGGTATTACAATTGGGAAGGTAAATTCTCCAACTGTTATTTTTAATAATTCATTTTTAATTTTAGGATTAAGTGAATTTAATTTTATCCAACCTAATTTTCCTCCATTCGTAGCTGAATCAGACACACTATGAATTAATGCTGCATTACTAAAATCATTAGAGGATATATCTTTTTTAATAATATTAAATTTATCATCTAATTTTTGATTTTTATTTAGTGTAAAAAGAATTTCAGATATTAAAAATTCTTTTTGGAAAGTATTTTTCAATATTTCTTTTTTAATTTTTTGTTCATCAATTCTTACATCCTGAGAATATTTTTCCACAATTAGCTGATTCCATAAAAGCTCAATTTGTATTTTTTTTTTGATAGAATCTATATCTATTCCAATACTACCAATATATTGTATTAACTTATCCATACTCTGAAAACCTAATTTTTCTCTCATTTCTCTCATAAGAAGGTCATAGTATTTTTGCTCTACATCAAAAGTTTCGAAGTATTTTGATAATTCAATAATCTTAATTTTTTCTTTAATTAAAGAATTTTTTGCGATTTCAAAAATTTTTTTTTGTCCTAAATTATTAAAATTTTTATTTATTAATTTAAGATATTCAATTTCATTTAGAATATCTATAGAGGTAATGATTTCATTATTAACTTTAAAAAGTATTTTATTTTCTAAAGCAAATAAAAAATTATAGAATGATGTATAAATCAAAAAAAAAGTAATTATAATTTTTTTTAATTTCATTTTTAAATACTACTGGTCTATTTTTTGTTCATAAGTTGTAAGTGGGAATAATGTAATTGTAAAAAGCAAATCTTCTGAAGGTTTTAAGTCTCTATCTTCGTAATAAGTTTTTTTATACTTCAACCCTGCAATCAGACAATCATTTTTATACTCGTAAACCAAATCATAAAACTCTGTAAGATTTAGTTTCCTGTTTCTCCTAGTGTTAAATTTAACAAAATTATTGTCATCAATTTTGTAAGATGTCGAATTTTTAATAAAGTTTTGATCTCCCATTTCATCAGTCTCTTTTACAAAATTAAATGTAGTAACAAAATTATTTAAAGACAAAGTTGTATTTATGTCGTTATATTGTAATTCATTTAGGTTATTATCAACGGCAAATTTATAACTTAAATTAAAATTTTCTGAAAAATTATTAGAAATAGATCCGAAAATATTTGAATTTTTTTTGTTTAATGTTGTTTTAGTTGGAATAAAGTTTTCCTCTTTATCTCTAAAAACCGACGCTAATTTTAATTCGAAGTATTTGTTTATATTATCTATTTTTTCTTTTTTATAATCTAAACCGAGTGTTATTGACTTTCCCGTTTCAAAACTGTCGTCAATACCTAATCGATTGATAGCAAATATATTTTCTACATTAACTGTTCTTTCTGAATTGTTATGATTTTTCATATCACTAGGATTTATTCTAAATGAGATTTTTGGTGTTAAATAATCGATAAAATTATTTGATGTCTTTTTTAATGGTAAGTTTGAATTTATTTCAAAAATACTTGATAATTCGATTTGAGGGCTTGATTTATATTCTGATACATTTTTTCCAACTGAGTTTAAATTTTTTATGTTAAAATTAATATTACTTTTAATACCACTATCTGAAAAATAATCTAAAGTAGAAAATAACAAATTGTTTATAACTTTAGATTTCAATTTGTTAGTTTCTGTTAATTCATTACTTCCACTTGATTGAAAATTTACTGATCCATTAATAAAATTTGTAAATATAGATTTATCAAAATTGTAATATGGTAATACATATTGATATCTATCATTATTTGCTAATTGAAGATTTTCTGTGGATATTAAACCAGTTGTTAAATTATAGTTTTCACTATTGAGTATTAATTTTATCTCACTTGATAAAGTATTTTGGTTTTTTGGTTTTAAAGAAGTGCTATTTTCAACAAGATTAGAATCAAATACCTTTAAAAAAGTGTCGTTTGTTACTTTTTCTAAATCAATATACAATTTACTAGAATTGTAGTTATCTAAATTAAGATCTAAATCAAAATTAGAAAATAAATAGCTAATATTCTTTTTTTTATTTGATGTTGAAGATTTGTAGCTTCTTACATGACCAAAGTTTGTTAAAAGATTATAGTTTTTACCAATTTTTCTGAACTCATTTTGAAGCATTTTTGTGCTATTATTGAATAATGTGGGTGTAGAAGTAATATCGCTATCGTTAGATATTACGTGATAATAAGGCAAGGTAAAAGAGGTTCCTAAAATATTAGAATTATTTAATACCGGTTTAAGAATTCCTGATTGTCTTTCAACAGTTGGATCAGGATGAAAAAATTTTGGAAAGTAAATTACTGGAATATCGTATACTTTTAATATTGCGTTAGAGTAATTTATTATTTTTTTTCTCTTATCATGTTTTATTTCTTTCGCCTCAATAGCCCAAGGTGGACAATTATCACTTTTTTGACAACTTGTAAAAACTCCTTTGTTAATTGTGGTTATATCTCCTTTTTTACTTGACGATACACCTTTAAGTCTCGGGTCATTTTTGGGATTATCAAAAATATTTTTGTGAATTTCTATACTTATATCTTTGGCTATAAAATCTTTTGTCTTCAAATCTATAATACCACTTGTAAAATAATACTTATCAGAATTAGGTAATTTATAATTAGAATTTATAGTTATTTTTTCACCTTTTAATTTTTCTTCTTTAACTAAGTAATGAAAATTTGAGAGATTATATAAATTACTTTGATCTGTTAGAATAGTATCCTGAGTTGATTTTAACTCCATAGTATCTTTTAAAAAAATGACATTTTTAGATGTAAAAGTATATTTTGATTTTATTATTGCTGAGGTTTTACCTTCTGTAATAAATTTTTGCTCATTTTTAAAATATTTAATTAATTCAGAATTAATTTTATAGTCTTCTATATTGTCTTGAATAAATACATTTTTGTTTGCAGTAATTATATTTAGCAATTTTTCATATTTAAAATCATCTGCATTAATTATAACACTGTCATTCAAACTTACAGCTTTTGAGTTTCCATTGGTATAAACAATTTGTTCATTTTTATTATAAGTAATTTTTTTTGAAAAAATTTCGTAATTATTAATTTTATCTAATATTTTTACATTTCCACTTGCTTCCAAAATATTAATATCTTTAGTATATTCAAATTCATCTGCATCAATAATTATACCGTCATTAGTAGTTATTTTCCCTCTCTTAATACCTTTAAATTTATTCCCGTTATCTAATATTTGTACTTCTGTAACATCAAAATTAAATTGTTCAATTGCGTGGACATTAAAACAAATAAAGTAAATAAATAAAAACAGACTTAGTTTTGTAAAATTATTTTTCATTCACTTTATATAACATTATTGTATTAATTGTTGTTAATATTACTAATGGTAATGAAATTGAAAATATCAGAGAAATTCGTTCTGTGCTTCCTAATACATATGAAAAATTATTTAAATAGTAAATTATCACTGAAAAAAATAGCCCTATAGAAATTTTAAAAGTTGAGCTTTTTATCTTTTTAATGTTAAGCATTATTAAGGCAGAAAATAAGGCCATTAAAACTAAATAAAATGGATATGAAATTAATTTAAATAAATGTAAATCTACATCTGTAATAGAGTATTTTAGTTTTTTATAATTATTTCTTAGTTGATATATTTCGAAAAAATTCAATGCTGATAAATTTGAGTAAAGAGTTCTAATTCTATCTAGATCAAAGTTTGTTTGTAATATTATTTCAGGCTTCAAAATATAATTATTTTCCTCATAGATTTTGGCTTCTAGGATTTTCCAATGATTTTTAGTGATATCAATTCTTTCACTCTGAATATTTCTAACTATATTAAAGCTTTCATCAAATTCTGTAATAAAATTATTTATTAAATAATTGCCTTCTATTAAGGAAGAATTTGTTATTAATGTTTTATTTTTTACTTTATCTTTTATCCAAAGACCATTTTTAGTTATTACAGCAAGATATTTCCCATCACTTGTATAGCTAGACTTTAACTCTAAGTAAAAATTTTTTAGATTTGCTGAAAAATTATAAAAAATTAAAATTACTATTATTCCTGTTATTAGAGATAATGAAGTTAATATTGTTAATATTCCAGAATTTTTTAACCCTGAATATTTAAATATTTCAATTTCTTTATTTTCGAAAATTTTGATAAAAAATAATTGTATTGTTAATAGCATTATAAAAGGAAACATATCGAATATTAATGCTGGTGAATTTAGAAGAGATAAAAAAAGAGTAAAATTAATATGGACATTTTCATCTTTAAAAAATTCTAATTCACTTAACAAATTTAAAATAAATACTAAACTTGTCATAATGAAAAATACAAATATTAGCGATTTAAAAAAAATTGCTGTAATAAATTTTATATAGACTTTCATAATCCTAAATTTTTTGGTTATCTTTAAATTTAAAAAATAGTGTAAAATATAATAGTAATAGTAAGCTTATCGGAATTGAAATTATACTTATGTTTTGAACTGTTAAATTTGAAATAAAACGAATAGTAGTTTCTGAAAATATTATAACCAATAAACCTATTAAGAAAGTAATTAGTCTTAGTTTATGATAAATTGAATTTTCTTTTGATATAGTAATTAGTATTAAAGGAATTAGACAAAGTATAGGGATATAGAAAGGTATAATAAATCTTTTATAAAATTCTTTAAAAATATTTTTAATATTTTTGGTTGTGCAATTTTCAATTTTTATACTTTTTCTTTCGAACCGAATTTTATCTAATGAATAAAAATTGTTTATACATTTTATTAAATTTAATGATGAAAGTTCTTGTGTTTTTTTATAAGTAGTGGTGTTTGATTTTAAATTTGCTAATGAAAAATCAGATTTAGAAAAAGAAATATTAGTAATCTCATTATCTTTTGATGTTATCGTTGCGCCCTCGTAAAGTACCAATATAGGCGTGCTACCAATTTCTTTGAATACACCCTTTTTAGCATATGTGATTTGAAATTCATTTTTTCTTAATTCTTTTTTTAAATATAAATTAAACAATGTTTCTTTGTCGTCTTTTTTTTCTGCGTATAGAGTAACACCTTTAATTGTATCGTTAAATTTTTGAGGCTTAATAAAATTACCAAAAAAATTTACATTTGATGTTCTTAAAAAAGATCTTGCTAAATCTTGAGTTTTTGGAACAAATAGTGATGAAAAAATCATCTGAAGCAACATTAAAAAAATAGAAACTTTTAATATAAAATTAACTATTTCCATTTTGTGTACGCCAAAGTTCCAAAAAATGATTAATTCATTGCTCAATTCGTACTTAGCAGTTACGTAGAAAAGACTAAAGAATAGAGCAAAAGGATATATCTTACTTATAATTTTAGGAAAATTAAGTAATGAAAAATTAACATAAACTATATAATCTCTTCCATCTTCGATCATGATATCTAAATAGTTTACCGCTTGAAAAACCCAAATAACTACACCCGTACTTATAAGAGCAAGGAAGAAAAATGTTAAGTAATCTAACAATAACTTTCTAAATAAAATTTTTTTCATTGAAATATAGTATTTTTATTCATATATAGCATTCATCGCTCGTAGAGTGTAATTAAAATTTATGTCTATCTCAATTAATTATAAAAATACCTCAACTATAAACAGATCGTCTAGTCTCATTTTATTTACTGATGAAAAATTTAATGTTGCAATATTAAAAAAATATATTTCTGCTTCAGAATATTTGGCAATATTAGATCTAATAAAATCTCGAGATTTGAAGGAGAAAATTCAAATTTTTGAAATTTCCTCTAAAAAAAAAGTAGTATTAGTTTCAATTAAAAAAAATGTCACTAGTTCTGATGTTGAAAATTTAGGTGCAAAATTTTATGTTCTTTGTATGTCTTATAAGAATGTAGTTTACAATTTGCTATCAGATACTATATCCAAACAACCTAAAAATTTAATTGGTCATTTTTTACATGGTCTAAAGTTAAAATCCTATGTATTTCAAAAGTACAAAACGAAAAAAAATAAAAAATTAATTTCAATAATTGTTACCGGTAAAAATATACCATCAATTAAAGATCAATTAAAATTTAAATCAATTGAAGAAGGTACTTTTTATACAAGAGATTTGGTTTCTGAACCTGGGAATGTTTTACATCCAGATGAATATGCAAAAAGATTAAGATCATTAAAAAAATATGGTTTAAGAATTAATGTATATGATGAAAAGAAATTAAAAAAACTTGGGATGAATACTTTGTTAGGAGTTGGTCAAGGTAGCATCAGAGGTTCATATTTGGTAACTATAGAATGGAATGGATTAAAAAATAAATCACAACCTTTAGCTTTTGTAGGTAAAGGAGTATGTTTTGATACTGGTGGAATTTCATTGAAGCCTGCTAAATTTATGGAAGATATGACATATGATATGGCAGGATCTGCTGTAGTCGTTGGATTAATGAAAAGTTTAGCTCTGAGAAAAGCAAAAGTAAATGCTGTTGGAGTTGTCGGTCTAGTTGAAAATATGCCTGGCGGTAATGCGCTGAGACCAGGTGATATATTAAAGTCATATAGTGGTAAAACAGTAGAAGTTTTAAATACAGATGCCGAGGGAAGATTAGTACTTGCAGATGCTCTAACATATACTGAGGAAAAATTTAAACCAAAAATTATAATTGACTTAGCTACTTTGACTGGAGCAATAATAGTATCTCTTGGATCTGAGTATGCAGGTTTATTTTCAAACGATGATAAATTATCAAATCAGTTGATTAATGCAGGAGAAAATGTGGAAGAAAAAGTTTGGAGAATGCCTTTAAGTAAAAATTTTGACAAATTAATTGATTCAAAAAATGCAGATATGCAAAATATTAATTACGTTGGTGGTGCAGGATCTACAACTGCTGCACAATTTTTACAAAGATTTATTTTAAATAAAACGCCTTGGGCTCATTTAGATATAGCTGGGATGGCTTTTTCAAAATATGGTGGAGCATTAAATTCAAGCGGTGCAACAGGTTATGGAGTAAGATTACTGAATAAACTAATTGAGGACAATTATGAGTAATTTAGAGCAAACTTTATCAATTATCAAACCTGATGCTGTTGAGAGAAATCTTGATAATGAAATAAAAGAAATGTTTAAAAATAAAGGTTTTTCAATTTTAAAAGAAAAAAAAATTCAAATAGATAAATCTGAGGCAGAAAAATTTTATAAAGTGCACGAAACCAAGCCATTTTATAATGATTTATGCAATTATCTTTCCTCAGGTGCAATTGTTGTTATGATTCTTGAAAAAGAAAATGCAGTATTGGAAAATAGAGAATTAATGGGTGCTACTAACCCAATGGATGCTGATGAAGGCACAATTAGAAAAAAATATGGAATTTCAATTGATAAAAATTCAGTACATGGATCTGATAGTATTGAAAATGCGAAAATTGAAATAGACTTTTTCTTCAAAGATTAAAAATTTTTAATATAGCTTTCGGGTATAGTTTATGCTCTTGAACTAAAATTTTCTTAGCAAGAGTAGTCTCAGTTTCGCCTTTAGTAATTTTAACCCTCTTTTGTAAAATAATTTTTCCAGAATCTAGTCTAGAATCTACAAAATGCACAGTGCACCCTGAGAATTTTTCATTATTATCCAATGCTCTTTTGTGGGTGTTTAAACCTTTGAATTTAGGGAGTAAAGAAGGGTGTATATTTAAAATTTTCCCTTTAAATTTTCTAATAAAGTTTCTCGATAAAATTTTCATAAATCCTGCAAGACAAATCAGTTTAATATTACTTGTTTTTAGAATACTAAGCATATTGTTTTCGGCTAGGTTTTTATTTTTAAAATTTAAAACCTTTGTTTTTATTTTATGTTTTTTAGCATAATCTAAACCTGCAGCATTAGAATTGTTTGAAATTACAAACTCAATAGATATAGGAGATTTATTAGTTTTTGAAAATTTGATTAAAGATTTTAAATTACTTCCTGTACCCGAGATAAATACAGCTGTTCTAATTTTATTATGACCAGTTGATAGAACCATTTA
>MDTD01044799.1_pt1 | contig 10671 bp, 9 predicted proteins | sample 811221 | NCBI WGS metagenome assembly MDTD01 (sample SAMN05326646, study PRJNA326480) | marine metagenome | isolation source: seawater | place: Pacific Ocean: South West | collected 2011
CTTCTTCCTGAATCTGCTGCTCGAGCGACTCGTTGGCCCGCTCGAGTGGGTTCGTCTGTTCATGTATCAAGGCATCCTTCACCAGACGTTCGCCGACGAAGTACAGCCTCGATGCCAGTTCTCGAAGGGGCTCCTCATCGAGATTCCCAAGTATGGCCTGCATCGTAGGGGGGTTCTCTTTGAGCAGTTCCCGCATGGTTTCAGCGAGCGCCATGTGTGAAGGGTCCTGGAATCGGTCCCCGGAGAGCACGGCTTCCGGAGACCGGTCGATCTCGACGAAGAGCTCGCTCTGGTAGAGCACGATGGCAATCAGGTCCCGCTCGGCTACGTGCCGGGCGCCTGTCGGCTGCAAAGACGGGGGGGTGGTGTCGGCCTGTTCCGGTCCGCGGCTCCTGGTTGGTCGACTTCTTTGCAGCAGGCCTTCGATGTCTCTTGCGGGAACACCCATGAGGTCTGCAATCTGGTTGACGAGCATGGATCTTCGAAGGCCGTCCGCTTCGTTGAGCCCAAGCCCACGCAGCGACTCGATGAACTGTTCAAGGACACGCTGCCTTGCGGACAGGCCATCGCTGGAATCGAGTCGATCACTGAAGCGTGAAAGAAGGAACTCGATGGCATCGACCGCTGTGTCGACGGCATCGCTGAATTGCTGGTGTCCATCTGGTCTGGAGAGCAGGTCATCGGGATCCAGTCCCTCGGGAAGTACGCAAATGGCGACATCCACCGGATGACGGAAGACATTTCTCACTGCCCGTTCGGCGGCGTTCTGTCCAGCTTCATCGCCGTCGAAGATCAGGACGATTCTGTCGCCGAGTCTGGCAAGCTTTCGAGCGTGATCGTCCGTGAGCGCCGTCCCAAGAGTGCCGACCACATTGTTGAAGCCCGCGGCGTGGCACGCAATGACGTCCGTATAGCCTTCTGTCACGATCGCCTGCTTCTTCTTGACGATGGCAGGTCTGGCCAGATGCATCCCGTACAGGGTCTTGCCCTTGTAGAAGAGGTCGTGTTCAGCCGAGTTGAGATACTTGGGCTGGTCTTCGGGGCTGAGGGATCTGGCACCGAAGGCAATCGGATGCCCGCTTTCATCATGGATGGGGAAGATCAACCGGTCTCGGAAGGCGTCGTATGTGCCTTCGCTTTCCTGTCTCTTCTTGAGCAGTCCTGCTGCCACGAGCACCTTCTCGGGCATCTCCTCGGAGACGATCGCGGTACGAAGAGCGTCCCAGCTGGCGGGTGCGGCACCAAGTTCGAAACGTTCGACCATCTCCTGCTGGATTCCACGCCGGGTGATGGCCTCCATGGCTCGACGCCCGGAGTCCTGCTTGAGGTTGGCTCTGAAGAACTCATTGGCACAGAGGGCGGCCTTGCGTAGCCATGCCTTGCGATCGGATCGCTGTTTGCCCGAATGGTCATTCCCGTCGGCCTTTCGTTCCAGCTGGATACCCGAGCGATCGGCGAGGTATTCAACGGCTTCGGAAAAGCTTTGCTGCAGATACTCCTGAAGGAAGGTAAAACAATCGCCGCTGGCTCCGCAGGAATGACACTTGTAGAAGTGGTTCCCCTTGTGGGTGACAACGGCGAAGGAGGGGTTCTTGTCATCATGGAACGGACAGAGCCCGACGTGCTCCCGACCCTTGGTCTTCAGCACGACATGCTCGCCTATGAGTGCTGCAAGATCAGTCTGATCGCGCACTCGGTCTATGTCCATCTGGTCAAAAAACATGATGTTTCACGGCCCGCCCCTGTGCTTGCGACACATCTCCAATGGGGTCAGGTTGTCCTCGAATCCTCTCTCAAATCTCTGCCGCACGAAGGATGGGCGCGATCGACGCCCAACAATGAGCCGGATACTTAAATACGTCGATTCATATGAGAACGACGCAAGGGGGGCACCCGGACAGGTTCAAATTCAGATTGGTGCGGACCGGGGAGAAGGAATCTTGGCGGGAGTCCGCGGAAGTCCATATGGTCTTCACTTGGCGGATGCACCCCAGGGGTATTCCGGTCGGCTGCAATTATACAATATTCAGACTGTAGGCCGGGGCAAACTGGAACAGTCAATACAGTCCGAGAAAATGCAAAAAATTGAATCTCAGGCCTCTACGGAGGCTCTGAAGACCTCAGGAGCCGGTGGCCATTTCCTTGAGTTTGCGTGTGTAGCCGTATTTTCTCTTGAGAGGCTTCACGACCAGCCCATTTCGAATGGCACGTGTGGAGGCCTTGATACGCGTTGGCTTGCCATCAACAACAGCCGTTACACGCTGTATGTTTGGTTTGAACTTGCGGCGACTCAAGCCTGAAATCTTCAGGCCGATACCGCCTTGGTACTTGGGGCGACCGCGATAGCGGATCTTGCGACCAGTTGAAGTTCGGGCACCGGTAAAGTGGCATACGCGAGGCATGGGACAAGCTCCTGGGCCTTATGGCGGCCCTTTTCGATGACCAAGGATTCTAGCAGGAACGGGACCTTGCGTCGAGAACGAAAAAGGACAGTGGCAAACGCGTCTCCAGAAGGCAGAATGCGACTTTTTCGGACCCTGGGGGCTTCAGGCGGATTCCTTGGCGGTCCGTCGAGGGAGTTCCTCGATGGCCAGACTCCGCTCGATGGCGTCGGCATCGAGAACGTAAGTCACTCCCGCATTGTCCAGATCCGGGAGGTCGTACATCAGGTTGAGCATGTACTCATCGAGAACGGCCCGCAAGGCACGAGCGCCTGTGCCGCGTGCCATGGCTCGTTCAGCCAGAAGCTTCAGGGCATCGTCGGTGAATTCAAGGCCTGCGCCCTCAAGACGGAAAAGATGCTGGTACTGCTTGACGATGGCATTTCGGGGCTCGGTGAGAATACGAACCATGTGTTCATTGGACAGGGGCATAAGGGGGGTCATGACAGGCAGTCGGCCGACGAGTTCCGGAATCAGACCGAACTGGAGGATGTCCTGAGCCGTGACCTGCTCAAGCAGGGCATGCTTGTCGAGCTGAGCCGATGAAGTGCTCTGTTCACTGTCGGATTCAGTGGAGAAGCCGATTCTCTGCCGACCAAGTCTCTTCTGGATCAACTCGTCTATACCGACAAAGGATCCTCCGCAGATGAAGAGTATGTGGGTCGTATCCATCTGGATGTATTGTTGTTCGGGGTGCTTTCGGCCACCCTGCGGGGGTACGTTGGCGACCACGCCCTCAAGCATCTTCAGCAATGACTGCTGCACGCCCTCGCCTGATACGTCACGGGTTATCGAGACGTTGTTCGATGTCTTCCCGATCTTGTCGATCTCATCGATGTAGATGATGCCGCGTTGGGCCGCATCCAGATCGTAGTCCGCGGCCTGTAGAAGCTTGAGCAGAAGGTTTTCGACGTCTTCCCCCACATAGCCCGCTTCGGTGAGCGTGGTGGCATCGCCGATGGCGAAGGGGACGTTCAGGATCTTGGCGAGCGTCCTGGCAATGAGGGTCTTGCCCGTTCCGGTCGGCCCAACCATGAGTACATTCGACTTGTCGAGTTCTACCTGGGAATCCTCGTCCTCCAGATGGCTCAGTCTCTTGTAGTGATTGTGGACTGCCACCGACAGCGTTCGCTTGGCTTCTTTCTGCCCGATGATGTACTGGTCGAGAAACTCGTTTATCTGTCTGGGTGCAGGTATGGAAGTGAAGAGCGGTCGCGAGCTGCTCATTCGCCTCTTTTCCTGCCGGAAGATGTTCTGGCAGAGGTCGGTGCAATTCGAGCAGATGTAGATGTCGTTCGGGCCCTCGACCATGGGGCCGACCTCGCGTGAGGTCTTGCCACAGAACGAGCAGGTGGTCACCCGGCGTCCACGGAAGCCGCCATCATCACCTCCGCCTCCTCCGCCGTCGCCTGTGTGGCCGCCATCATCACCGGATCCTCCTGATCCTCCGCCGAAACCGCTGGGGCCGTCAGGCGAATAGTTCCCGCCATCAGATGCGCTGAGGTAGGCTTCATTCAGTTCCATGTGTTCTGGATCGCGTTCTCGAGGCATTGTGTTCGACTTTCTTCCCTTCAGGTGTCACGACAGTGTACCGCCAGATGCCGAGTCCATCTTCAGATTCGACTTGGGAAACCTCGCGGTCTATCCCACTGTGGCACCAATCGACATGGACGCGAAGTTTGAATCGAAATGTCACGTAAAACGACCAGCTGAAAAAAGCAAAAAATAGCTTGCATGTGCGTTTTTCTGGGATCGGAAGGGATGAAAATCAGCTGCTCTGATCACTCTGATGGGATGTCGTGGCGGTCTCGTCAGGCAGGACATCTCGGTGCAGATGATCGCATGCTTTCCTGAACTCCTCTTCGGTGAGCTCTCCACGTTCCTTCATCTTTCGAAGCGTTTCGAGATTGAACACCGATGGCAGGGCCTCGTCATCCAATGAACGGTATCGCTTCCGAATGGCCAACGCGACAAATCCCCCGAAAAGGACCATGACCAGAAGTACGACGAGCCACATGATGGCGGCGGCGCTCTCCTCCACAGCCACGGCGCCTTCACCATGGATCTTCTCCGCGGAAGAGGCCATGTTGAGGAATGGGATGAAGATGGTCAGCGACATCAGGGGGCTATGAGGTCTTCTTCTTGGATGCCGTCTTCTTCGAGGCGGCTTTCTTGGAGCTGGCCTTCTTGGTCGAAGCCTTCTTTGACGGTGCCTTCTTTGACGAGGACTTCTTGGCAGGAGCCTTCTTGCTGGCGGCCTTCTTGGAAGCGGTCTTCTTCGAGGACGTCTTCTTCTTCGTGCCGCCTTCGCCTGTCTTGATCATGTCTCCCCATTCTTCTGCTGGGATGTCCTTGATCTTCATCTGGGCGACCATTGCATCTGCGGCCTTGTCATCACGCACCTGTGAGCCGATGACGGGAAGTTGCCCTGCCTTGGCGAGTTCGCTTCTGACATGGTCTGGCCTCAGGCCACGCTGCATCGCCATGGCGGCGATTCTGGCATTGATCTCGCTCTCGTGGACCTGGGTCTCCATGTGCATCGCGAGTCGTTGAAGGATGAAGTAGGACTTCATCCTCTGCTGAATGCCGGCCTCGGTGTCCTCGCGGGCTTCGGCGAGCTTGACTTCGATTTCATCGGATGTCAGTTCGCCGCTCGAGGTCAATTCGTGCCGCATGCGGTCCAGCTCTCGCTGCATCTGGATGCCGGATGCTCGCTCGGGCAGTTCGAAATCGACTGCTTCGGTGATCTTCTCGAGCCCCTGGCGACGCAGGATCGATGCCTGTTCCTCATCCCGACGTTGTTCGAGTGCCATGATGATCTGCTCACGAAGGACTTCCTCTGTACCCAGACTGAACTGCTCGATGAGCTCCTCGGTGCTGGCAGGAGTGATTCTTTCGCAGAGGTGGATTGTGAACTGAATGGTCAGATCCTTGCCTCGGAAATTCTCCTGCTCATGGGCGTCGGGGCCGGTCGCCTTGATCGTCACATCGTCACCGACCTTGGTTCCCTTGAAGCAGTCGTTCATGTCATCAATGAGAAGGCCCAGTATCTGCCCCTTGTCGCCGGCTTCCGGAAGCACAACCAGTGCCTGGTCATGGCTGAAGAGGGCGTCCTCCTCACCATCCGCGGTGACGACGATGCTTCCGAGCATTCGATCCAGCGGCTGGAAATCGCCTTCGATTCGATCGGCCTTGCCGGCTCGCATGCATTGCCTCTCTATCTCGGCGTCGATGAGTTCATCCCCGACTTCCAGTTGTGGTCGGAGAATCTCGATCTTTCCGAAATCAGGGAATTCGAATTCGGGAACGATCTCGACTTCCAACTCGAACGAGAAGGGGTTGCCTTCGTCGATCTTGAGGCTCTCTTCACCACCGATGATCTCGGGCTCACCGAGGACAGCAAGTTTGTTGTCCGTGACAGCCTTCTCGTAGGACTCTCGAACGAGCTTCTGTACGGTCTCCTCCTGCATGGCGGATCCAAACCGTCTCTGAAGCAGATGGCGAGGCGCCTTGCCCTTTCTGAAGCCGGGCAGTTGTGCCTGGGCCTGAAGTGTGCCCATGGATGCGTTCATCTGCTGATCGATGGCGTCACTGGGGACATTGACGGAAATTCGCTTGCGAGCCGGGCCCGCGTCCTCGACCTTGATGTCGAAGTCGATGCTGGTTTCTGCAGTGTCTGTCATGGTCAAGCTCCGCCTTCTGCTGGCTGAAAGACGCGTTGGGTACGCGATGTGATGAACGGGGCAGCCTACCAGAATGCCCTGACGCTATCTATAGATAGGTCGTCTTGCTGGCCCTCAGGAGGCCGTCTTGCCGCATGCGAGGGTCTTCGTGAACTCCAAGGCAGTCTTGATGGGGTCATCAGACTCCGCCATGCGTCTCACGAGGGCCGAGCCCACGATGGCCGCTTCGGCGTGTTCGGTCACCAATTGGACGTGTTCCGCCGTCGAGATGCCGAAACCTGCGGCTACAGGGAGGTCGCTCCTGGACCTGATCATCTCCACCTGCTTCTCGATTTCGGGTGCTTGATCGCTTTCGCCGGTGATGCCCGCTCTGGCCAGTAGATAGACGAAGCCTCGGCAGGCCTCGAGTATCTGATCAGCTCGCTCGCTCGAGGTGGTGGGGGCGATGAGAAAGGTCAGGCCAAGGTCATGATCATCGGCGAGATGACGCAGTCTTTCGGTATGACTGATATCCATGTCCGGAACAATGAGTCCATCGAAGCCCGAGTCCGCGGCCTGCTGGACGAAGGCCTCGTCGCCCATTCGTTCGATGATCGATTCGCTCACCATGGCGACGATTCCAATCGACACCCTGTCCCTGACTGATCGAACGACTTCAAAGAGGGATTCGATTCGCAGTCCGTTCTCAAGTGTCCGATGCATCGACGAGGCGATCACCGGTCCATCGGCGATCGGATCCGAGAATGGGAATCCGATCTCGACGATGTCCGCGCCGGAGTCACCCATGCCGAGTAGTGTCTGCTCGGTGACTTCCAGGCTCGGGAAGCCGCCGGTGAGAAACGGCATGAGGCCACCGGTATCCGAGTCCTTCAGCTGTTTGAAGATGGCATCTAGGCGTGACATGTCAGGATCCTGTTCACGGTACTACTTGGTTCCTTCAGGGCCGCCATCGGCGAGGTATTTCTCGTGGATGGCCTCGGTGAGGTTCACATCGGTGATGTTGGCCAGCGTGGCCAGCCAGGCCATGACGTCCGCGAACTCCTCCCGGAGATTCTCGTCGTCTCCATCGCCACGTTCACGCTTGGCGAATGCTTCCGCCAGTTCGCCGACTTCCTCCATGAACCAGAGAAAGGTCGATGAGACCCCGCGTTTCGAATCGGTCTCGTGGTAGCGAGTCCGAATCATGTCTTGGAATTCGCTTATAGTGGTTTCAGTTGTCATCGTCCGAACAGAATACTTGTTCTTCGGTGTCAGGGCATATTGCTTGGTCTCTGGACCGATTTCTCATTAATTCTGGAGTCTCATCATCATTGTTGTAGGCATCATTCTGTGGCTGATACTGAGTGTGGTGTTTGCATTTTTGCTCTCGGTTTCTGCTCGCTTCGTTGATCGTGACACCGCTGAGTTCGGCGCCTGTTTTAAAGCCAGCCTCCTGGCTGTGGGAGTCAAGACACTCTTGGATTTCTGGGGCATGGAATCGTATGGATGGGCAGTCGACATGGGTATTAGCCTGCTCATCTGGGGTGTCTCCATCAGCATATTTCTGGGTCTTTCCCTTGTCCGATCATTGCTGATTGCACTGATCTTGGCGATCCTGCAGTTCGTCATCGGCTTCCTCGTTTTATTTATTCTGGTCGCAGTCGCCCCATCTTGAGGATCTGTTCAGGGCCTTTTTCCATCCATTCACCGGATGGCTTTTCCTGTCGCGTCGTGGCGGGTACACTCTTGGGCCGGAACTGGTTCCAGTTCCGGAGATCTGGGGCCATTGGCGCAGTTGGCTAGCGCGCTTGTATGACACACAAGAGGTCACTGGTTCAAGTCCAGTATGGCCCACTTCTTGAAGACAACGAACCCCGCTTCACGGCGGGGTTCCGTCTTTTACTGGGCTGTATTGTCTGGCAGTCGCTAGAGGCAGCTGCCCCAGGCGTCGATGACGCGAAGTAGGTCTTCGATGTCGACCCTGTCGTCGCCACTTATGTCGGATGAGCAGTTCAACGAGCAGCCCCAGTCGTTCAGCACGGTCAGGAGATCGTCGATGCTGACGATCATGTTGCCATCGAGGTCTTCAGGGCAATTCACCACGGGTGGTTCCGGAAGCTGGAACAGATAAGCGGCCCCGGTGTCGGCTCCCGCGGCCGTGTCATTTCGAAACGATCCAAGGATGGCCTGGTTTCCTGAGACGGATAGTCTGCGACTGAGGAAATCGCCTGGCGCGGGGTCGGAAGCGATCAACGTGTTTTCATAGGCCCATGAACCATCGGCTCCTCGGCGATATGTGAATGCAGCGCCGCCATTGGGCTTCTGTAGATCGCTCTCCTCGGCGGCAACGATTACGAGATCGCCCGAGATCCCGACGCAGCGACCGAATCGATCACCAGGCATGCCGCCAACGGCAGTGAGCTTGGCCACTTCATTCCAATTGCCATCTGGGTCCTCCTCGAAGATGTAGGCGCTACCCGATGATTCGCCTAGATCGTCATCCTCCGAGGCGCCGATGATGAGTCGGCCAGCATCCAGCGCCACGTAGGAGCCGAATCGGTCGTCAAGGGCCGCGTCGGAAGCGGTCAGTGTCGAGTGGAGATTCCAGATGCCCGCGGCGTCCCGCTTGTAGACGAATGTCTTGCCGGTGTACTCCTCAAGGCCGACAGCACCGACGACGCCAATGTCCCCTTGGAGGCTGACGCTGTATCCGTAGAACAGACTTTCCTGTTCCGCAGGAATATCGAGTCTCTGGATCTCCGGCCAGGCTCCGTCCTCCTGTCGCCGGAAGACACGAACGCTTCCTCGATAATCATCGTCTCTGGGGACGGCTACCCAGATGGTGTCTCCATCAAGCGAGACCTCTGCACCGAAGTGGTCCGGGGCCTCGGCATCCCAGGCGGAGATACGAGTCTGTTGTACCCATTCGCCAGCCGCCGAGCGATCGTAGATGTAGGCGCACCCTGAACGAGACCCCATGTTCCAGCCGTATTCCGCACTGACGATCAGCCGATCGCCATCGAGGCTGACGCTCGATCCGAACCGATCGTTCGTCGTCATGTCATCGGGGACAAGTTTGGCAACTTCGGTCCAGATCCCGTTCTGCTTCTCGAAGATGTAGGCGCTGCCGGTGTCATTCCCGTAGTCATCGCTCTTTGGGGCGGTGATTGCGGCTCGGTCGCCATCAATCGTGACTCTGGAGGCGAAGCGATCCGAGGGTTCCGCATCGGAATGGACGACCATGGCAGTTTCCTGCAGATCACTCGCGAGCGACATGGATGTCAGAAAGGCCGTGATCGCTAGTATCAAGCATCGCATCGGAATAGATCTCCACTTGTCGAGGATTGGCTTCTGCACCCCGACCTCTGCGATAAAAGGTTAGTACCAAATGGATGCAACTGGCAGGATCTTGTGGAGGAAGTTGGTAATTTTGATCCTTCAAGCCTTCTGCTGTGAAGGCGAGTTTGGAGGTTCGGCATGAATATGCTCTTTGGAATGCACCTTTTGGCAGTCCTGCTGCCTGCACAGCCTTTGCCCCTGATTGATCCTGAATTCACTGATGGACTGGGTTCGTGGGTGGCATCCGGATCGCAGGACGCCTCATCGATGGTCGTGAAGGATGGAGGAGGGTCGCCCGATACGAGTGCCGGTGAGTGCGTGCATCTGGCATCCGGTGCAACGATTGAAACACGCGCCCCGATTCTCCGAAGCATGACGGTGGGAAAATCGATTCATTTCACGGCATCCCTGGCGGCCAGATCGGGCGAGGGGTCGTCCGTACGCTTCGATCTCGTTGATTCCTCGGGTGCTATCCACTGCTCTGATTCGATTGTGCCATCGAAAGAATGGAGTCGCTACAAGGGAGTGCTCATCTCCAAGGCGGATGCACCCGGGCCACTCAGACTGCGGATCACCTGTGTAGCGGATTCGGGCAGCATTCTGCTGGACAACCTCTCGCTCGAGCTAGTCGATTCAGATGGAGACGGGTTTCATCCTCTGGTCATTGGAGATTCACTGGAAGGGTGGATTGGTGATATGGACGGCTACATCGTCGAGGACGGCGTCATTAGAGTGAAGTCCGGCACCGGAGGCGATCTGAGGACGAAATCGCAATTTGACGATTTTCAACTGAGGTTTGAATTTCTGCTTGCACCAGGTTCCAACAACGGGATCGCCGTACGTTCGCCGCTTGAAGGCAATGCCGCATATGAAGGGATCGAGATACAGGTCCTGGACAATTTCTCCGAATCGTATTCCACCTTGAAGACGTGGCAGTATCACGGCTCGGCCTACGGACTCATGCCTGCCAAGCGTGGCTGGATGCTCCCGCCAGGTCAGTGGAATCGTGAAGAGATACGATTGGTTGGTCGGCGTCTGACCGTCACCCTGAATGGTCACGTGATATTGGATGGGGACATCGATCAGGCATTGAAGGAAGGGGCGATGTCCGGCGCTTCGCATCCTGGAGCCGCTCGTTCATCGGGCCATCTCGGGTTCTGTGGGCATGGAACCGAAGCCTCATTCAGAAACATGAGAATTCGTCCGGTGATCCAAAGGGCCAAGGGCGC